>Ga0126342_10016697_pt1 | contig 12768 bp, 10 predicted proteins | sample Cyp1metagenome_FD_92528 | JGI IMG/M metagenome (GOLD analysis project Ga0126342, IMG submission 92528) | Coral microbial communities from Lord Howe Island, Old Settlement Bay, Australia - Cyphastrea 1 metagenome | ecosystem: Host-associated > Invertebrates > Cnidaria > Coral ...
AGATAGATTAGATAGATTAGATAGATTAGATAGATTAGATAGATTAGATAGATTAGATAGATTAGATAGATTAGATAGATTAGATAGATTAGATTAGATTAGATAGATTAGATTAGATCAGATTAGATTAGATTAGGTTAGATTAGATTAGATTAGATTAGATAGATAGGTAGATAGATAGATGGATAATACAAGATCTCATTCTAGATTAATACTAGATTAGTATCAATACTAGATTAGCATTTATCCTGCTAGTTGAGGATCTCGCCAAGCTGCAAAGCGTTCCCGTCCCGAAGATTCGGATTGGTCACCATCACAATTTCCCAATCAATGACAACTCTACTGATAGTCACTGATAGTCTTATCTTTCGTGTTTCTACCCCATGTTTTGCAGCTGAAAGTTCTGAAATTCCAATGCTTGGAAAGATCATCCTTCGTTTTCTTGTCCAAATCCCCATCTTCCCGTGGTTCAGGCCTCATTTTTGACATTTTATGTCGATCCATATTGTTTGAAAACTGCAAATCTTTAGTCTAGTGAGTACTAAAGATCTAAATCCAATGAGTTTTGGGAACACCGAATGTTCATGGTATTTCCCCAAAAAGATCCCCCATGCGAGGCATTCAATGGGCCTTCTTCCTGTTTCAAGCCTGGCCTCAACGTGCCTCGGATCTCTTGGTCCCTGGGTCGGTGCATCCCGTAGCCATGTTATACCGTCCGTATAGCCCTAGTTATGTTTGAAATATCCCTAGTTATTTTCTAGTTGTATGTGTATAATACACAGTACACACATTTATATATACACATTTATATACATATATGATATATACATATATATATATATATATAAGTGTGTGTGTGTGTATTCTAAACCTCTTACGAACTGAAATGCACATCCTAGTTTGGAATTTCCCAAGAATCTTACATCAAAAATTGGAAAGTGGTTAAATTTCCTACATACTATCTACTTGAAGATTTTATATGTATATACAATATATCCTATATATATATATTCCCCATTGAAATTTCCACTTGGATGGTAAAAAATGCCAATGTTTTGCCCAATTCTCGTCCTCTCCGACTCCATTGCGCCTTTTGGAGTTTTCAGCCACATCATCTAACTTTTCCGAGTTGCCAATTACTCTGGGGTTCCCCGCTGGCCACATGTCACTTCAGAGATCTAGTGACACTGATTGGGGGCGCACTTCCACGAATACGTGGTCAGCTGCAACTTATGGGGGGTTTTACGGTTATATTCCGGTTATACCCATCAATAACCTCAAATTTACCTCCAAGTATGGTTCCCCGCGCGCAGAACCATTTGCAGCTCAGGGGAGAGGGGGCCCATCAAGTTCTTGGTAGCCTTCTGTTCACATGAAAATAGGCGATGGATGTTTCATATCATTATTTAAACCAAAAGAATGACGGAAGTTTCAGATTGTAAGGTCAAATTGATTTCCATTATGTACCCTCTGATAATCAAACGTGGCAATCGAAAATACCACATTTACAGGCGATTATCCCATCAAAAAGATCATGTATAGATTATTTCCGATGTGTCATGTTTCATTACCAGAGGGTATCTGTTCATATCCGTTCTCATTTTTGAGGTCCTCCATTTTGTTGTTTGTGCACCATCGTCCAGGCTCAGAGAAGCTCTACGATGCCTCAGGTGGATGGGCGGTGAACTTACCATCCCCAACTGGGCTAGAAACGAATCCAACTTAGTTTTTGGTAAATGGAAACCATGTCCAGCAAAAGATGTGCCATGTTTTTTGACCAAAGATTGACCATGTGGAAAAGTTCTGCAAGGGAAATTGAGATTGGATTCCAATTTCACCATTGTTTCACCATTATTTTATTCCAACTATTAGACATTTAATCCAAGTCCAATTCTTGGGGATTTTGGCAACACGCCACCTGACTCGCCATACATGATCGGGGCCATCATCAATCGAATTCTTTGCCCAGAATTGGTATCCCTGGGGTTCTAAGCGCCTCGCTTTTGGAGTTGTTGAAAATCACTTTGAAGGAATTGTTGGAGATGAACTATCCCCACTAGTTGGGTGATGTTGCATTAGAACATGTACCCCTGGTTGTAGGTGAGGAATAAGCGATTATCATGCTTTGGCTTATAAAGATTTGGCTTCTGGGGGATCAAACGATACCTACAATTGGTGGGATCAATTGTTGGGATCAACTTTTTCGAATATGACTGATATAACCAAAAATGATGAACGATAGCAACAAGAATGGAATATGACTGTAGGTTAGTGGGGTATACCACGGTTTCTGGGTAAATTATAGCATCCTCACGTTGTGACCTCATTGGAATCATGCATAGATTTCGGGGAATCATTCCCACGCCGAACTTTTCAGGTGAAATATGTTAATTTACCCAGCATGATTGACTGGATTGACATGATTCCAGTGATACAATTGTGTTGATATGAGACTGGTTCGTGGTGTCGACTCTCTTGTATTTCATGGCAGCCAAAACTTCCCCAGATCAACTTTTTGGGAAGCTGTTGCTTCGATCTAGTCCCCAGCTTCCCATCCTTGAAATCGATGTTTTCAGCCCTGGAAAAGTATGAAAAACATGTCCCCCTGTACTTGGCAGAAGCCAATATCGCCACAAAAATGAATCTCATCCAACCTAAGATTGAAAACACCTTGGAAAAAACCGGTGGAATATAGTTGATCTCTTCATTCTGCGGGCCATATTGGGGTTCTTTCATGTTACAGTGAAATCCGATTCTCATCCTTTTTGGCCTGGTCCCCATGCCCCAAAATCTCAGCTGAGATGGGGCCTTGGAGCTCCACAGCCTGACTATTCTCACTTTTCAGCTATGAATACGAAAATTCACCCAGGAATGATCATCACCATGGGAAAGGGGAACCCCTTTTTTCCACAGAAAAAGGAATGGCCAGCGCATGGTGCAGGTTCCTTGACACACCTGGCCCTGGTCCTGGCTGGTCTGCTGAGCCATCCTCTGCGCAGTCCTCGGCAGATCTTGCTGAGCGTTGCATCAGTGGTCACTTGTTGAAACCCGAGGCTGGCGATTTGTTGGGAAAAAGAACGAAGATTGGAAAGAAAGGAAAACTCTGATCATCAAACCTGGATTCCACATCTAAGTGAGTTTCCTGAAAAAAAAAGAAAGAGTGGAGATTTGATGTCCTGCCAGTTGAGATTCCACAGGTGTCTACCCTCCAACTACTGTACGTTACCTTACTTGGATGTTACAATCGATCAAACCTCAAAGAAAAGCCCTCCATTTCCAACTCTATCCATGTGCAGCGCATCTACTTCTCAGTGCCATTCGATTTCTCCAGGTTTTTCTCAGTCCATTTCTTCAGTGTAAAAGCACCGGTCCCATACACATATCTACATGTGTAGATATAGTATATAGAGATACAAATCAATATAGATCTACCAAAGGAAAATTAGAAGTTCTATACTTCCGTGCTGCAGATCTTTGGATGTCGCTGGAGTGAATGTCACTGCAATGGATGTGTCACATTGTGTCACTGCAATGGATGGTCAGTACAACAATGTTCACTGCAACGATTGTCGCTGCAAAAGCTGTCACTGCAATGGTTGTCACTGCAACGATTTTCACTGCAACGATTTTCACTGCAACGATTGTCGCTGCCACTATTGTCACTGCAATGGCTGTCACTGCAGCGTGACTGTCACTGCAATGGTTGTCACTGCAACGATTGTCACTGCAATGGTTGTCACTGCAACGATTTTCACTGCAGCGATTGTCACTGCAACGATTGTTGCTGCAACGGTTGTCGCTGCAATGACTGTCACTGCCATGAGTGTCACTGCAATGAATGTCTTGCAGGAAGTCCACGTGCTTCGTTTTCACATCTTCAACTGTCACTTTTTGAGGGACGTCTGGCCCGAGAGCTTCGTTTCCACATCTTCAACTTTCAGTTTTTGAGAGACATCTCGCACGAAAGCTTCGTTTCCACAAGTTCAATTTGCAGTGAATGAACTGCGAAAAGTTTTCGGCAATGAGTTTTTGCTTGACTTTCTCGTTTTTGGCGCCTTTCATTTTCCTTTTAGAACTCCTGTACAAAGGCTTCAAAATCGTACTTTTTTCGGCTTTCGGCAGAGAGATCCGCTTTTGGAGCAGGTGTTAGCTGTTGCCAGCATAATTCTTTTGGCTTCTGCAGCCTGGTGAGAGATGTGAGAAGAGCTTAGAAGATGTGAGAAGAGCAGAGAAGAGATGAGAAGACATGAGATTAGCTGACATGGGATGCGAAGAGCTGAGAACAGTTGTGAGAAAATCTGAGAAGAGCTGAGATGAGATGAGATGAGATGGGATGAGTTGAGACGACCTGACATGAGAAGAGCTGAGAAGAGCTGAGTTGAAACGAGCTTCGTAGAATGGAGAAGCTGAGAAGAACCGAAAAGAGAAGAGGTCAGATGAGCTGAGAAGAGATAAGAAAAGCTCGGATGACATAAGAAGACATGAGAACAGGTGTGATCAGCTGAGAAGAGCTGAGAAAAGGAGAGAAGATACGACACGACATAGGATGAGATGAGATGACACAGACTGCGGTGACAATGGGATTCAATGAGCAACTTCCAAGAGAAGCTGCGATGCGATGAGACCCGATGAAACGAGAAAAATCAACTTTCAAAAGAGATAGCACCGGAATGAAAAGTCAAGAGACTGTTGCTGCGATGCACAGAAGGCTTGGCCGCACCCTAAAGGCACAGTCTTTGCTCCGCTCTATAGGCTACCAGCGTTTCAATTTTGAAACTTCCGCCCTCGGCTTGCCCGGGCACTACTTGTATGCATGCATATTGCATATTTACATGTTTCTACATTTACATACATGCAGATAAATAGATAGATAGATAGATAGATCGATCGATCGATCGATAGATCGATAGATCGCTAGGTAGATAGATAGATAGATAGATCGATAGATCGATAGATCGATAGATCGCTAGGTAGATAGATAGATAGATAGACAGATAGATAGATAGACAGATAGATAGATAGACAGATAGATAGATACATGGGTAGGTAAGACGGGCAGATTGGTAGATTGGTAGATACACAATGTTCACACGCCCATACTTCGAGGTGTGGTGCACTCGTTTGGGCACCTTCCTGTTCAATCGCATCTCTCAAGACAGGGAGGTAAGCGAGCATCGCGGGTATCGGGTCTAAAAGAGATAGCGTGAATCACACTTGTCACATGAGCAGTGTTCAAAGCCCTTGTTGTTTGATGGCTCTAGGGGATTATATTACCCAACATAGGGGATTGCCACAATCCATTCTGGCAAATCCTTTCAACCAGGCAGTATGATGAACCCACAAAAATTGTCGTGAAAAATTTAGCCATCTGAAATGGCCATCCCCAGGACTTGGCGAGATGGTCAGGATGCGACCAACAATAACTAGAAGATCCAAAAGGTTGGTGCTTGCAGGGAGATAGTGTATGTTCACCAGCAATAGGTTGAGAGTCTTTGGAAATAGCAACATGAAAAACCCATTGACCCCAATGTGGATCATTTTTGATGCATACCCCTTGCGTAGACAGAGGGTATCCCAACTGTTGGATGGTGGAAACCGCTGCCAGGACACACGTTTCACAGAACTCAAAAAAGAGTCTTGGGCTGCACAGCAGGTGAGATATGCCCAAAACTCCCTAAATTTCACGTTTGTACAATTATCAAATATTATTTTTTTGGCATAGACTGCATAGATACATATATATATACGGTAACGACATTTAAATATGTAGAGGGCGGGCCAGGCCGCAAGGCCCCGGAGGTAGTATGAAATACCAGTTCGTATATTTATAAATGTAGTTGCACTATGTTTAAATGAATTGGATTCCGTATGTTTTAATGGCTGGGCGGACCAAGGAAAACCTTCCCGGAGGTAGTCTAAAATACCTGTTCGTATATTTAAAAATCCGTATATTTAAATGTAGTTACGGTTGATAGTAAGTACCTAGTGAAATGGAGATTTTCGAAAAAAACACATCTCGGACTCGGCCGGCGGCCTTGCTCCGAGGGCCGGATCCGAGGGCCCCGGGTTTTTGCTCATCTCCCGAACTCTGAGGAATTTTGGACCTTTTCCATCGCTTGGAACCTGCAAGTGCTGTGGGTTTTTCTTCTCCAACTCCCTGTGCCGCAGAGCAAGATGAGTTTTTTGGGGTTTAAGTTGACGAGAGATCAAAGAGGAGCCCCACAAAAAAGCAAGTGATTGGGAATTGCGGATGGATGGTAGCTGGAATTGAACCCATTGCAAGCCACCACACCAAATCTCTTTAAGACCAAAGGACTTCCAACGTAATGGCTGAAGCTATGGGATGAATGGTCATTCCAGCATTCCTATGTTCACCAGTTGCATTGTTTGTTTCAGGCCGACTTGGTTTGCTTCTGGCTGCCATTTCTCTTATTTGGAACAGATAGTAGAAACCCATACGTTCGCAACCTCATTTCTGGCGGAGAGATTTCGTTGGAGGTTGACTCCCTATGAAATCTGCATGTTCACAGGCTAGATTGCCTTTGTGCATTAAGTCAACAGTGCATCCCTTTTTCTATGGCCACGGTCAACCCTGAGGTAACATTGGTGAACAGCAGCGCAGTTCAACCAGCCACTGGCATTTGGGACACTTGGCACTTGACCATACCTGACCTCACAAAGCTGGCACTCTTATGGTCAGGATTAAGGCTGGTTGGTGGCTTGGAACATTTTTTCCATAATATATGGGATAATCCTTCCCATTGACTAATATGTTTCAAGATGGTTGAAACCACCAACCAGTTTTGGTCAGGATTAGGGTAATCATCCCAAACATTGCTTGGGGCACCCTCACCGCCCGGATCCCAGATGGTCGCCTAGGACGTGCTTGGAATCTCTCTGTGGTCTTTGGGCTTCCTCTTGGAAGCAGCGGCTCGCAATGCGAGAGGGGCCGCAAGCAGAGCTCACAAATTGATTCTGAGGATATCTTTCGGATTGAGCGAATCATCCCAAAATAGCGGTATTCGTTTAATGTGAGTCGTTGATGGAATTTGTGCGCGATCTGAAAAGAAATGAACGGGACTTTAATGAACAATTTGGACCGTACTACTTCCGTGTTTTTTGGGTGGTGCAGTATCGGACCTTCGAGCGCCCTGAAATGATGAAAATGATGCAGTGGTTCAGAGAGCAGGGGATATCTTGTATCCCCCCCCAAAGGGTTGGTTCGACACAATGAAACCTCTTCAACAGTCTGTTGATTTGCTTGCAAAGTGCTTTATTTTTTGCTGGAATTGTTCTACGAAAAAATCCACTTGGATATCTCGCACTGGACGTGAGCTAAATTGAGTTGATGTTCGTTCGCAAATCGGATCCCATGGGGATGATATGAAACGGGGAATCGGGGATCTAACGATCCAGATGTTCCAATCCAAGTCGTGCCAAAGCTCGTGCTTGAAAAAAGGCTTTCCCATAATCCCGATGGTTTGGAAAATCACGTTCTCGATGTTTGGTGGCCATTTAACAGTGTTCTCAATTTCGGAGACATTGCCAAATATCATAGTGCTGATATATTCCATTATTTCTTTATTCTCACTATACCGTCATATCCCTCCCGCTGTTATTGTTGAGTATCTCCCATTGTGCCCCAATCAACATCCTCTGAAATTGCTGCGAGTGGAAAAATATCGCCATCTCCACAACGTGGAAATCCCAATAAATTACTTTGCTAAGAATCACTATATACAATGTGTATGTATATATATACGTATGTATACATACATACACACATACATACATACATACATACATATACATACTTTCATACATACATACATGTATACATTTTTATACATACATACATACATACATACGTACATACGTACATACGTACATACGTACATACGTACATACGTACATACATACATACATACGTACATACACATACATACATATACACATACATATACACATACATATACACATACATATGCATATACATATACATTTACTTTTACATACATACATACATACATACATACCTACATACATACATATATACATACATACATACATACGTCCATGCATGCATGCATACATGCATGCATGCATGCATGTATGCATGCACACACGCATACATTGACATTACATTACATTACATTACATTACATTACCTTATACATTACATTACATTACAATACATTACATACATATATATATATACATACAAAATATGTACATAAAGTATATCCATATGCATATACAGATACATTTACATATACACACACATATACATATACATGTACATATACGCCATAATCATGAGCTTTCTCCATGAATACCATCTGACTAGGGAGTCCCTGTCTTGAAATCGAGGTGGCTGATGGTCAGAAGTTTGCCTTCAGAGGGGTGGCATCCAACAAGGGCAAATTCATTCAGTCGGGTCTCTGGCAACTGAGCCTAACAGGGCATGATTTCGGTGTCTGAAGTGGTGTGGATACCCCAAGATAAATAGCATCAATTAATGATACACTTGATGAACCAATGGAAACCAATGGGTTTTTTTGGTGTTCCAGATCTTCACAAAATCCATGTTTGGTCGAGATGTTCATGGAGAATGCGGAACAAACTGCTGAAGATTTTTACGCTTAGGCTGCTTGAGAACAGCAGCATGTTTGGATGTTGCAGATGACGTTTACTTCAGAAATTCCACAAGCTGTATCTATTGCCGGTTTCTGTCCACGTTTATCTCCTGCTGCATGCAAGAAAACACGGAAACCACTTGTAAACACCACAGAAATCGAATGCCAAGCGCGGATCATCAAGTGCCACCAAAAATAATTCTGCTTTACGGTTGAGAGGTTGAGATGGAACCCATCCAAGGGGTAAGCAAAAAAGGGTTGACTTCATATGATTTTGTAGGGCAATAGACTATCCCTCAATCCACTATTCAAATGTCGTTCTTCCATTGAAATTGGAATCACAGACGGGGTCTCCAAGCCATATTCAGAGCCAACCAAATGTTGATTGCTGGCATGAAGCTAACCTGTGGAGGTCAGCAGCGTGTTCGCTGCTCCAAAAACGACAGTAAATGATTAGCCTTTGGTGATCATGGCGAAAATGCTCTACCAATAGAGATCCAATAGAGATATTTATGATATTTGAATAGGAAAATCATCTACAATATTTATATTGCGTTGATAATTATCATCATAAATGTGTTGAGAAAATGGCAAGTACAGCAAATGATTTGCACCTCTGAAATTCTGCTGCTATTGCCTCCAGACAAACATTGGCCCTGGATTCAATCTCCCACGCTTTCATCACCTACCCCTGGCCTCAAGTGAATTCAGGTTACTGGCTGCTGACATGGTAAAGTTGGATGAATTTAATTTGGTGAGTTCCGAATCATATAACCAACCAGCTGAACTTGTCCGGTTTCTGAAATATGAAACAATTCAGCCGGATTTTTTTTGGGTCATGTTTAGTCGTCAAACCTAAAAAACCATCCCATGTTGGGGGTAGTTTGATCCATGCCTAATCAGATACCCGCAATGTGAGAGGATGAAACTCGCAACACCGCCTTTGGAGGTCTTTGGCCCAGCAAAATGCCAGGTTTGTTGCTGTCGACATATGAACTAAGGCGATATTCACGACATCCCAACTACTTTGGTGAGATTCTCATGCGCCAGGGACGAGTTGGGTGGAGCTAGGGTACGGGTGAGAATTGAGATGTCCAGTGATTTACTGAAATTTGATGGTTAATAATTGTTGTTGTCAATGGCTAATGATGGTTAATATGGGTTTTGAATGGTTAACATTAACGATTGTTTTCATGGTTGCTGATGGTAATCTTCATGGTTTTGATGGTTTTTTAAACGCCCTTCCCCCGTTCATCAAAAAAACATCCAGGTCTTTCTGGATGAAACCGGTTAAGGGGATTGGACGAGCTGGTTTCATGTCGCTATCCTCTGGTTGTGACTAACAGTTCGCCATGGAAAATCCCAACCATAAATGGAGGTTTCGTTCGCTGGGAAAATCATCTATTTCTATGGGCCATCTATACCATTGCTATGTTAAATAACCAGAGGGTATCCTTTCAATGTTGTTGGTTTTATGAACATAACATGATGTTGCTTTAAGAATATTGGGTCGCCATGAAAAAAATATTAAAAAAGGGGACTTCTCATGAAAATCGAAAAAAACTCCCGTTGGATGGACTCATCGTGATGGTTTTCCAGTAGCGCAACGAGTGATGTCAGGATGGACCCTGGCAGATAGGGATTGGAAGATGAGTTTCCAGTAAAAATTGCTGATTTTTAGGGTCGAACTGTTAATTTATCAGATGGTAATTATGATTGACCGGTTCCCAGCCATGCTATATGATTATCAATGGACGTTGTTCGTGATGATAATGAATATCACGAATGGCCAATTCATATTCATGTCCTGGCTGAGGTACCTCTAAAACTGTGCAACGCGACATCCCCCTTGATCACTGGGGACATCTATGAAATCTTTCGGGACGTAAATGAATACGTATCCCTGAAAGTCAAAAGACTCATTTTACTCAACATAATCAGAAGCCACAGTTCACCCAGAGCTGATCCATGAGTCATTTTTCATGGGTACCTTCAAATACAATAGAAATCCAGAAGCTAAACCACCTAACGGGGTCATGGAGCAAAATCCGCCTTCGTAGCCATATTATTGTTGGTTAAGTGCCGCCCTACCCTGATTGATCCCCATTTGGATTATGCTCCCGCAACGAAAGCCCGATATTTTATAGCCTATGCCAGTGACATAGCACCATCGCTAAGTTGTACTGCAGATGGTGCTGTTTAATTCACGCCACCTGCTGAAAACAATATTCTCGAGTAAACAACCATAGAAATGAGTGTGTCTGATAATGGGGTATGCACCCAATCCAGGCTAATTTACTGCGGAAAATTATGGTAAACTACAGTGGATGCGGGTGTACGCTATTTTCACATAGGTCTGTCCGAAGATGAGCTACTCCTAAATCTACCGGTTAATGATAATGTTCCCTATTGATGACATTGCCGTAATGGATGTATACCCCCAGTTTTTGTCGAAACACCCGTTTCAATATTGTTTTTTTGAATATAGATGTCTACATACATATATATATACAGCATAAATATCCCCATACAATATCACTATTCCTACTCTGGTGAATGTAGGTAAAACAATGTCATAAACCAGCCATGACTGGGAAAGATTACACCACCTATTTATGGTGATTGAATGGTTTATGACTGTTTTACCCACATGATTCTGGTGAGTTTTCCAGGTGGCTGGGCCTGAGCATTTCGTTTTGCAGCTGCTTAAGTGGTCTCAGCTGGCAGCTCTTGGTGTGGCTCTCACCCGCCTTTAACGCCTTCCTCTTGCTTTTCGTGGCCTGGATGCGGAAGTGGATGAAGTGGATGATGGTATTTTAGCCATTTCGAGATGGAGGAAACATGTGGATATCATGTGGATACAACCAGCCGCAAATGATGAAAGATAGGGATTTTACTCATTATTCATGGATAAGGATGGGTAAACCAACCAATTCAGGGGATAGAACGGAATAAAACAGGCATATCATTAAAAGTATAACCAACAACATTGGATTTTAAACTTAATATCATAATTCGGGTGCATCCAGGGCATGGTAAGTAGCTTGTAAGCAACACGTACATATGTTGGAACAGACATATACATAGATATACATACACGTTCACACATATACACACATATACACACATCTACAAACATATACACACATATACATGCATACATATACATACATATACATACATGTACATACATATACATACATGTACATACATATACATACATATACACACATATATAAACACATATAGACACATATACACACATATACATACATATACATACATGTACACACATCTACATACATCTACACACATACATACATTTAATTTACATACATGTGCATACATATACATACATATACATACATACACATACATATACATACATCCACACATATATATATATATATATTTAGATACACATACATATACATACATATACATAGATCTACACACATCTACAGACATCTACATACATATGCTTACATATACATACATGCATGCATATACATACATACATGCATGCATATATATATATATTTACATATACATATACATATACACATATACACACATATACATACATATCCATTTTTACATACAAATACATACATATACACGCATCTACACACATCTACAGACATCTACATACATATACATACATATACATACACATACACATACTTTTACATGCAGATACATACACATACATACACATACATACACATACATACACATACATATGCATAGATACATTGACATACAAATACATACATATACACACATTTACACATATACACACATATCCGCACATTTACGCAGATATACATACATATACGTACATATAAATACACATACATATGCATACATATACATACATTTGGATAGATATAGATAGATATAGATACATATAGATACATATAGATACATATAGATACATATACACACATTTAAACACATATACACACATATACACACATATACATACATATACACACATATACACACATATACATATATTTATCGAAGGAAGTTTAGAAGTCAAACTTCCGACAATATGGACAGATGAAAAGCAGAGCAGGGAAGAGGCAGAGAGAAGAGAAAGATTAGAAGAAAGAAGATGCAGATGCGA
>Ga0126342_10016698_pt1 | contig 12767 bp, 12 predicted proteins | sample Cyp1metagenome_FD_92528 | JGI IMG/M metagenome (GOLD analysis project Ga0126342, IMG submission 92528) | Coral microbial communities from Lord Howe Island, Old Settlement Bay, Australia - Cyphastrea 1 metagenome | ecosystem: Host-associated > Invertebrates > Cnidaria > Coral ...
ATGTGAGGCCCCCAAGATAGCTAAGTTGGTTTATAACTCCAATAACTATGGTTTATGGTACTTATAACTATAGTTACTGGGGCTTATAAACCAACTTATAACTGGGGGGCCTCACATTGTAGAAAAGACAACCAAGCTAGCTGCAACCCGTGCACCGACATCCTTTCCACTTCAGCGTCCAGAATGAATGGCAAACTCAGATCCATGAGACCTGTGGTCACTACCTCAGCCGCTTTCGACGTTCGGACGTTCAAGATATGTCATCCAGCTTTCGACTAGTCGAAAACCATGGTAACTCAGAAGTACATGTTATATTTACATACCTAAAATGCAAACAAAGCTTCTAAACAAGCTTCCAAACAATTTTAACTTCAAACAGATCATCAAATCATTTGAATATATTTGGAACATGCCACATACTTCACCGAAAGGACCGAAAAAAACGATACAGCTGCTGTTTTTTCGGTCCCAATCTTCCAATCTAAGCTCCCAACAGCCATGTCCAAAGGTGTCCATGCATATCTACCTCATCTAATTACTGGTTGGTGGTGCAATAACCATCTTGAAAAATATTAGTCAGTTGGGCTGCTTTTTCCCATATATGAAATGGAAAATCAAAAATGATTGAAACCACCAACCAGTAATTATGTTGACTTCGGCGCGCAATTCGCAACTAGAATTTGGTGTATGATGCCAATGGCCAGCTTCAAAAATTGCCAGCAACACTGTGGACACCATCATCGCTGAACAAACAACACATTTGCAAACATCATTGGTACAGGCCTCATCTAGTAGAGAACACAAATCAAATCCCCATCCTCAACTGGTGGATGTGAATCACATATCATATTGAATTAGAACCTATGATCATGATCACCGTCAGCAACCATCCGTTTATCAATTACATCCCCAAAAAAAAACATTTGATGGTTACAACCCCGTTTTTTTGCCGACCATGGATGGTTAAAACATGAAAAAACATGGTGAAACTGCGCCGCGCCGGGCTCCCCAACAAAGGTAGTTCCGGCACCCCAGGTCGCACAATCTCAGGAGCATCTCACACCTCGAAGATCTGATGCCATGTGCTACCCGGGTCACTGAGACGTTGGATGACTGCCGGATGTGTCTTTAAAGGGGCTGTACCCACAGTTATGGCAATTTTCATAGGAACAATTCACCAATGGATTTAGAGTCTAGAGCTAGCCAATTTTCAGACAAAGCCATTCGTGCATTCATGAAACTTCGAAAAATCATGATACCATACGTTGTTTAGCTGTATATGAGGGTTTCCAGAACTGGGGGTACCCAAAATGGATGGTTTATAATGGAAAATACCATCTAAAAATGGATGATTTGGGGGTACTCCTATTTTAGGAAACCACCATAATTCACAAGAAACAATTGACCGTAAGCACTGGCGGCTCGGTCGGCCCCAGGAAAATTGGAGCCAATGTTTTTCGAACTACTCCACTGTGTCGATTAAGGCTATGGTAAACACACAAAAAGCTATTGAAAATGGCCATAGAAATAGTGAGTTTTCCCATGACAAATTGTGATTTCCAATAGTTATGTTAGTTTGCCAGAGGGTAAGGCTATGGAAGACATGTTACATGTTCGTTGCCGAAAACAGAGACCTGTTGTGAAACCCCAGTACACCTGACACCTGTACCTCAAAAATTGCCGTTTCCAGTAGGAACAGCCCTAAATCCCAACTTTTGAGATTCCATGTCAAAGTTCTCAAGAGTCTTAGTAAATGATACTGAGTTCATATTGCCAGTTGTTCAGTCATTATAATATCATGTTGTTATATCCCTTAAAGATTCCATTGTTTTTAAAAAATCATCAAAAAACATCAGGGAGGCATGGTTTGGTGGTCGAGATACCTCAGATCATTTCAGATCATTTCAGATCATTTCAGATCATTTCAGATCATTTCAGATCATCGGGGTCCCGGGGTGCCATGCAAGAAGAAGGCCACAAAGAAGTACTCGCAAATGGTGTATGCTGCAAACCTGGCCCCATTGTTGCAGAAAGCTGGCAGCTGAGTGCAGCTGAGTGCAGCTGAGTGCAGCTGATAGATCTTTGTTGATCAATAGCTTCATGGGTAGCTTCATGGATGGCTTCATGGACATTCCGAGATTCCTAATAACCCAACCATAAACATGTCTATTAATGATGGATATTGCTAAACCAAGAAGAATTAGGAAGATACACGGTAAATCTATTAGGTCCATTGATATCCATTGATGAGGTATTTCATGAACACACATGGTGATTTTTTTCACTATGAAACATGGACCATTGTGGTATTTCATGGGGCGATCATGGTCATTTCCCACCCCTCAGCTGACCATAGCTGACCTGCCTTAATTGTCCAGATCCTGTGGGCAACGCCAAGACATCGTTGATGGCCACGTCTTTGTGAAGAGTTGCCTGGGTCCACTTTTCGATGTTTTGAGGTTTTTAGATGTTTGATTGTGCCATGCTTGGAAACTTGATTCTCAACTCTGTGAATTCAAACATATTGAAACCTATTGAAAGCCAAAGGTAATTGGATGGTCAAACTCTAGTTCTGTAAGGATTTTCTATCAACCTATCCAGTCACAGCACGGTAGGATTTCAGCTCCGTCAACATTTAGAACCAATGGGCTTCGTAGGAGGGTAAGCGCATGAGCCAACGATGACCAGAAACGAACATATTCTCTTTTGAGCCATACATACCCTCTGGTAATTTAACGTAGCTATTGAAAATGGCAATTGAAAATTGAAATAGTGGATTTTCCCATTCAAGTTGTGATTTTCCATAGTTAGGTTAGCTTACCAGAGGGTATATCACGCGACACACCAATATTTATACTAAGTATTCACAATCTAGAATCTAGCCAAATTATCCACCACTGGTCCCTTCAAAAAAATGGGTACCAGGTAGCTATTTTGCTCAGTCAAGGAGGAGGCTGGGACAAAACATGGCGCAAACTGACCATCAATGGACGAACATAGCAGTGAGCACAGTGGAAATATCTTTGGAGTTCAAACACAAACATTCCATATCATTTCTACGAATTCAAAGCTCCTGACAACTTTCATGACATATTTTCCATGGCAATCATTCACAATCATTCTGGCTTCGGCCTTGACATTCCTAAGAATTCTTCAAGCTCCTGACATTCAGCTTCTCTTGCAAGCTATCCTCACGTTGCAGTGCTTGGCCGCTCGAGCCTTTCAGACCATGATTCAACAGGATAGACCCAATCTGTGGATGAGAAATTTAGTACCCAACATTTGGTCGCTCTTGATGCAATCAAATCAGGACATTTGCGATCATGCTGCTTGGCATGCATTTCCCATTTTTTCGTTACTTCAGTATAGTCAACAAAAACTTCCAGGAAGCGGTTGCGAATTTATTTTTAAATTTATAGTCTTAAATGGCCAACTGATCATCACAGGATGGCCAAGCCCAATGGTGTCACAACCATTCGCTCCAGTTGACACCTTCATCCACCGCCTGAATATTTAAGATCATGTATATATATATACAAGTATAAGTATATCAGTCTGTTGCATCTGTCTTGTCAATATCATTTATAGGTAAAATATTGTCCCAAAAGAGTGATAATCACTACTAACATCCTACTAGAAGAGTGATTTCATCACTTTTCGGCATCTTGGGACAACAGCCCACAGAAACCAGCGAACACAGCTCGTCGCACCATTGGGTTGGTGAGAATCCAAACCAGAAAGCTACGACCCATTGGTTTTTGGGCCCCAAATCATAGAAGTCCCCGCAGATCTTCACCACTTCAGGAATCACATGAGAAACATCTGAGTTTCTCTCTAATATACGGAAAAAAAAGACAACGAAAAACCACTGGTTCATCATGTTCCCCCTTAAAATGGCAATTTTATGAATTTACTACAATGTGAGGCCCCCGTTCGATAGCGTTCAGTTGGTGCACATAACTCCCATTTCACGAACTGGTTTATGGTACGCAAATAACGAACTAGTTACTGGGGCGAATCTAAACCAACTTTGCTATCGAACGGGGGCCTCACATTGTATATATATATATATATGTGTGAATCATACTTCTACCATCTTATACCATATTATACCATCTTATATACCATATATTTTTACCATATTATATACCCCATAGGATCCATGTATGCTATATATGGTAACATTTACCATTCATATACCCCAGTCATGTTAGCATATACCAGCACCATGGATCCTATGGGTACCATATTATATACCATATTATATACCATATATGTTTACCATATTATACCCTCTGGTAATTTAACATAACTATGGAAAATCACAATGTTTCATGGGAAAATTCACTATAAATGGTGATTTTCAATAGCTATGTTAAATTACCATATTATAATGATATAGTATATATCCTTGATATCATATGGTAGGATATACATATACAAGATTATTTCATGAATATATATACCATATATCTTATATACCATATTATACCATGAATATCCGACTGATTTCGGCGCTCCTTGAGGCTCTGATCTCCGGTGATGCCACTTTTGATTTCGGACTCGATGCCTGGCGAGGGAAAAAAATCGGCCGTTGTGGCCGTTGCCCAACGTTGGTTCCATGGAGGTTCCAACCGAAGTTTCAACAGTTATGGCCCTTTACCAGTTATAAGTACTTATAACCCCATTTATAGAATATATAATCCCATTTATAACTAGTTATAATTGATAAATGGCCATAACTGAAGGTTGTAACCCTGGTTAATATTAATGTTAAATATGGGAAAGTAGTTCTGAAAAGTAATATCCATAATATCATATAATATCTATTAATATGGGATAGTAGTTCTGAAACACAATATCCATAGATGTGTAATTCGAAATCCACAGGTTAACCCGAAGAATGACTGGATACCAACGAAGCAGCGGAGTACCCTCTCATTGGAGTGGATGCTTGGCATGGGTGGAGCGCCAAAGATATCAGTTTTAATCAAAAACACTGGGACATCTATATAGCCATCAACAATGGCTGGTTGGTGGTATACCTACCCCTCTGAAAAATATGAGTTCGTCACTTGGGATGATTAGTCCCAATCTATGGAAAAATAGAAAATCTTCTAAACCACCAACCAGATGGGGATTTAACCAACCCAATGTGGATTGCTGGTTCATTTTCATAGGATATCATAGGTAAGTTGCAACTCGGCGAACCCTGGGGTTTCTGATGGATTTATCTGTAGTGATAGCAAAACCAAAGAACATCATGAGGGAAGGGGCAAACCTGACACCACAGTCGGCACCCTAAGTGTTATTTGACAAAAAGGCTAACCAAAAGCGCAAGGTTTGGCTGATCTTAGCTCGCTTGCCGAGTTGGGAGAATGGGAGAACACGGCGGAACTGTTACTTCACCGGAACATTGCTTCACCAACTATCGGCATAGCCCAACACTTGGAGGGTCAATCCTACCCTTTATGAGGGTATGGTCAAGAACAATTCTTGAACCCCAAAAAATGAATGTTCCAATGCTGCACATGACCATTTTTGTGGGTCCATCGGTAATGTTGGATTTAGATCAACATCAACTAATAGAACACATTAATTTGAGTGAAGGTTGGCAGGAAAATCATGGCTTTTACCAACAAGTCTACAGGAGTGGTTTCCTTCAAATTCCCCAAATTCAGGGACAAGAAAGAAAAGGATAGAACAGGTTCCTATATGGAGGTTTCCATAAATGGGGGTACCCCCAAATGATCCATTTATAGATGGATCCATTGGATCTTCCATTTTAGAATAGGATTTTCCATGAAAATAAAATGGAAAATCCATCTATTTTGGGAATCCATAGTCATGTAAAACCGTTTTTGCCTAGCTCCATGACTTTTAGGAAACAGGCCGCGGATCCCGACCATGTCCCACGCCGGGTGCGTGAACGCTCCGTAGGTCAGCCTGCAAGCCTGCCGCGCCCGCGCAGGTCATATGTATGTACCATCCGGTAAACAAAATTGGCAAGCTGGAAAATCCACCATTGATATGATACCTGATATTTTCGTATTACAACTTTTATATAAAGCATTATTTATACCGGTATTTCCCCTTGTCATGTTCCGCGAAGCTATTCGTCAATGCCAAGAATAGGATTTAAAAAAAACCCTCCAAAATAAAGTACACCAAATCCCGGTTCAGATAAATAACCAACACCCATAATAAAGTACGCCAACCGATTTTGTTTAACGTGTTTCTTTTTTTTCATTTGTTGCTTTCCTTTTTTTTTGTCTTTTTGTGTCCCTTTGTCTTGCGTTTGTTTCTTTTTTTCTCATTCCTTGATTTTGTCTGCATTGATCGATTTGTTTTTTAAACAACGAATCCCAAAAAAGGCGCCATTATAAAAAGCACAGTGTCAACATTAGGCTGACATAGGGTCAAAAAAAAGGTAGCGTTCAGTCGCATCATTCACACTTATGTCCATGACTTTCCTTCCAAATCCGTCACAACTTATTACAATTTGATTTGGATTTGTCCGAACACATGGTATTTCAATGTATTTCATTCCATCCCACGACTTAAGCAAACATGTTCCGTATGTTAACATGGCAATTCAGGGTTGTACTACTATGTTGTACCCGTAACGAATAAGAACACTACTCATTCACATGTACGTCTAATCTTCTATGACTTTGCTTGAACAAAAATGATTTGATTTTCTTCTGCCCATCCAGTAAATCAATAAAGGTATGGAAATCCATATTCTTCCCGCCCTCAAAATACACAACCTCAGATGAAGGGATAAAATGTTGCGCCCTGCCCCCCAAAATTTGTCTACATGAGGGCTTTTGCAACAGGATTAGCACAATGCGGTGCTTGAAGTTCAAAATCAAGATTTCAGACACTCCAGAAATTCATAATCTTCAAATTCTCAGGGACTCTACACGCATCCAAAAACTCAAAATCAAAATCTCAAAGACTCCACACACCCAGAAACTCAAAATCAATCAAGATCGGAGACTCTACAAACCTACACTGCACACAGATACGCGTCGCTTTGAGATGCACGGAGTGTTTAAGTCTAAGTTTGAGGTTGGGGTGGTATGTAAATCATTAATGTTCTACACATGTCTAAAGTTTTTTTTAAAGGTCAAGTTGAAAGAAGTAGAGTTCAGAGTCAAAAAACATGGGAGACATTTTTGCTAGCCCTTCTGATAATCTACATTTCTGCTGTTCTTCAAATCTCTGTCTTCACTGACTAGGAGTGTAATCTTTTCATGTCATCTTTTAATATCTATCTTAATCTACTGCAGTGTAATCCAACAGAAAACTCCCAACAGAACATCCTCCACAACAAACAACCAGCAACCAACGAGCGCCCAAGAACTTGCCGCGGCCACCGCGCGCGACCGCGCCTGTCCAGGTGGGTCCAGCAGGTCCCAGGAGTCCCAAATCGGCTTCGATGCCCATGAGGATAGCGTTGGCACAAACCACCAGACCCACGATGAAGTTGAAGATGCTGCCGCGAGTGCTTAAGCAGCGCGGCCTTGGATGTTTTTTGACTGATGGATGGCGATGCTGACGATGGATGGCGATGAAAGATGGGATGGGATGGTGGCGCTAATTATAGATGGCGATGGGATGTAGATATAGCTTTTCTGCCAATGAACCTGCATGTTTGGGGTCTTGAAAAAGAACTTGTCTGGACATGTTCGAAAGTAACTATAAAGGACACTCTTGCGAAATTAACATCCTATTAATCAATTTGTGTAACCCTAATTAGTTCAGCTCTGAAAATCAGTTGCATGGCCCACTTCAAGTAGCAAATCAGTTGATCAGCTATGCAACTCAAGTACGCCGACTTCGACAAGGATTTTTGGATATTTACATGCATGTAATTATATAGAATGTCGACCTGCAGTCAATACAATGGCCCTTTGTGACAGAATCTCTTGGACACCGTTAACCGTGACTGTTGGCCGAAGCAATCCACTCAAACCTTCCAGCCGAGAGGCTCTTCATAGGCCATCCCATCGAAATATTCGCTCGTTGGGATGGGTTGGTACATGGTGTTTTCGATCAACGCCACACCGGACCTCATCAAGATTCATCAAGCTTCAACTTACCTTCCAACAATCAAACATGCCAATGGGACATCTCCATATGGAGTTTTTCATGGGGAAATGATCTCTAAATGGTGGATTTTCCATCTAGCCCCAGCTAGCCATGTCTGATTGTCGGAGGCTTCGGGTTGCTGATTTGCTACAGATCTATCAAAGCTTCAGCATGCCAAAGTCAAAACTAGAATCACTTTCAGCTGCATCAAACTCGGAGGTCTTTCTACAGATTTCTGGCACCGCCCCAGTTTTTGCAGATCAAATCCCATTCTGGAGCCCGGTGTTCATTGGCGACATACCTTTTTGATGGGTTTCAACCCAATTTGTTGCAATGATGTTTGTTGCTTCTATCCGAAATTTTAGCGACGATAACGCAGCATTATCCCATTATTTTCTTGGAGTTCCCAATTGTTGCTAGTTCAATTCCATCCCAGAAACAAAAAAAACGCAGCTGGGAATGGGTCAAAACCATTCAACACCTAGAAAACAACACTTCAAGCTGAGACCCCCTAGATAGCCAAGTTGCCTTGTAACTTGGTTGACAGTGCTTTGTGGGGGATATAACATATATAACTAGGTCTCAGAAACCAAGTTATAATTCACAGAAGAGGGCCTTGTAATTGAAAGCCTGCCTTAAAATGAAATACATGGATTTATAATGGAAGGATTTTACATGATTTTACCATCCAAAAAATGTTTTTTTTCTTTAACAAACCTCGAGAAAAATCCAGCTATTTTGCTGTGAACACAAGGTCCGCCGGGCCGGGTCTTGGTGCCCCAAACGATGGGGGTCCTGGTGACCCTTCCGATTCCGTATGTTGCGCGAAGCGGCCCAATCTCAGTGAGGATATGCACTGTATGATTTTCTGCTTCATGTTCTACCATGTCTGAAAACCAATAGTAGGATTATAGGATTGACACAAAAAAAACAAATTGGTGATATGTAAATCATTATTCTATCTTTTGTTAATAGCAACGGAGTCTTGTCAATTGTTTTGTTTAACAGTTTCACAGAAAGAGCATATCGCCCAATTAGATTTGAATCCTGCGCTTTAAGAGGAAAGTAAAACCATCACGATCAGTACATGTAAATACCCTTGCGCTCCAGTAATCAAACATTGCTTGCTGGGACATCCTCCCCATTAAAAAAGCTGATTTTCTCAGCTATAAACAGCGATTTATAGGGGATTTCCCTGCTTGTAGCAGTGTTCAAAACCGCAACGTCGATAACGGCGTCCCTTTATTATACTGGCCTGTTAACAGGTTTTTCCACAATGGATTGTGATGTTTGCCTAATTTTCCAATCTTTCTTGGGGGTAGTATGTGATGTAATTATATGGTAGTATAATCCCTAGCAGCCAACAGTGGTTTAGCAGCTCATCTTTGTTTACTGGCTATCAACAGGTATGATACGTCCCCAATGGATGAGTGGGAAGATCCTGGCAAAATGCCATGGTTTTATCATCCCTCCCCCCCAAAAAAACGTGTGAAGTTTATCTTACCCCAATGAATCGATCATCACAAGTTATATATCATCATTCCCAAGATATCCCAAGATAACACAAAAGGGATGGGAATGATGATAAAATCGGATGATCAATGGGAGTGATATTGCTATGATGTTGCTATAGTACTGCTATAGATCCCAATTCATCATTTCTCAAAGATATCCCTTTCCCAACTCGTGGTATGGGATAGCTGCCATCTGAGGGAATGGCCCCTGCATCAGCACGACAAGCTACGCCTGGGATCAAAGTTCAGTGGAGATGACGCTTGGACCAATTCACTTTTCACAAACTTCAAACACATGCCCTGCAATGCTATATACCTATTAGTTATATATATATACTTACATAATTAATATATACATATCATAGTTTTATATACTTGTATGCATCATTGTAGGTATTGTCCGCTTTATACTGCATATATGCAGTATATCATGTATGATGATGTATGTACTCTCTGGTGAATTAACACTTCGCCATAGAAAATCCACCCATTTTTATAGCTAGGTAAACCATCTATTTCTATGGGCCATGGCTTAACCATGGCGAACTGTTAGTCATAACCAGAGTGATGCACTCCCCCGGCTAGTCGCTCCGATCCCACGCGCTCAGCCTGATCTGATCGCATCCACCCGGGGGAAGCGAAGCAGGGCCGGAGGTGGTTTGAGCCGTCGCGGCTTTGGCTCACAGAGAAGCAATGCGGAAACATCAGAACCTCCGAGATATGACATGAAGCAGAATAACTATATATACATAACTATATATAACTATATATATAACTATATATACATATAACTATAACTATAACTATATATATAACAACTATATATATATATATATATAATATAACTATAAATATGTGTAAGTAACCATGAGTATAATGACTATAAATGTTAGTTGTGGAATGGTGTGGATCAATTATGAGTATAAATAATATCAAATACTCATATTTGATGTTGGTTGCTCGTGGATCCAGAATAAATCAATAAAATTACAACGTAAATAATCGTATTGCTACTATATCCAAGCCTCGCCATTCAAGGTTCCATCAGCAATTTTTTGTGACCACTAGACTCGGGGGTCTGTGATTGGCTGTCTGAAAATAACGTCCCCCAAATTTATGGTTTATCAGTCATATTTTCCCTATTAAAAATTGCTCTTTTATTGGGAATATCCACCGTTTTTAGACCTATGTGTTTTTCCCTAAGAGTGACCATTTTCCTTCTATACACCCCTTATTTTGAACAAACCCCACAGCAACATTGCGCTACGGTGATCAGAGGAATCCAAGAATCCAAGAATCCAAGAATCTCCAAGCAAAACCAATCGGAGATGCTGGCAGTGGGGAATCCAGGCATGATTGGTACATACTGGTATCGCTAGGCAACCCCATATATAATGGGATGGATGACTGTGACAAATGCAGCTTGGGTGAAGATTAAAGTGTTCCTACACTCGATTGGATAGTGGATGCTACAAACGCACTTCAAGACATTTATCAAAACGATAGGTGGATTTCCGGGTCTGTCAATATAGCTCTTTGGAGTCTGATATGATTGTTTTGAGCAAACAACAGTTTTGAAATCGCAAAGACCTGAAACGTGTTCTATAATGTACCTTTTTTGGGGATTCCACAGAAATTAGCATTAATTTCTATGATTTCTATTGATTTCTATGGTGACCTCAGTGTTGAGTTGCTCCAATTTTCCCCTTTTCAACACCCGAGTTTCGCCCTTTTCGTCGCTGGTAACGCAACTTTTTTGGGTCACACGGAGTCACAGGAGCCCTTTGACCTCAAGCCCGCAGGGTTTGACTCCGAGTTTTGGGGGATGTAGGGTGGTGCCCCAGTTAGTTAGCCAAGTTGGTTTATAAGTCCAATAACTATGGTTTTTGTTGGTGATATATCGAACTAGTTAATGGGATTATACAGAAACCCATTTATAACTGGTGGAGGCACCACCTTGTGCCTTTCTTTCGGGGCATGGACAATTCGGATCGCAGGAAGGGATTGAGTCTGCCATGAACATCAACCAATCCATTTTCCGATTTCGATTTTCCCTTAATTTTCCCTTAATTAAACCGTCATAAACCATAATCAGTCAATGGATTGGTGATTTTTTTTGGGGAACATCGAAACCGGAAACCATAGATGTTCCCACCAAAAAACCTGGGGTTCTCCTGCAAACTTTCCCATCAGAAATCCATTGAATTCACAAGGCTGGCACCATCACTGCCAGGCGCTGCGAAATTTGCAGCGCCATGTCCTGAAGTGGACGGGTTGGAAGACAAAAATAGGAAGTCTTGAGAGTTGGTGTCGCCCCTCAGAGCCTACATATGTGAACATATGTGACACATATATCATATTATATATATATATATATATGATATAATTGATATATATATATATGATATTATATGATATAACTGATATGATATAATATGTATATATAATGATATATATATAATTATATATATAGACATATCATCTCTTATGAATGGGCCAATAATTTATGGAACAAATCCCATACCCTTACCATCCCTTACCATCATATTACTATCGATGGTTCTGGTGTGCCCCGTACCCCCTATGAAAGCCCAATGATTGGTGCCTAACACCATATTTCCATATCCCGAGTCCTCTGCCCAACCAGTCCCCCCGGTTCCACAAGACTTGGGTACCCAACCCACTCAGAGCTTTCATTGCAGGCTTTTAAGGCTGCCTTGGACCAAGATGGACATGCCTGAAAGCATGCTGAAACTCAACATCTGGGTTTCTCCAAAATTAGGGCCTACCATTTGAATCATTTGAATGATGAACACTGATGATCAACCATTATTTTTGTTGGGAATTCACCATTTTGAGACAAACCCATGATTAATTCAATCCCGTCTCATGCAACAGCTCTAGATCTGAAAAATCCATCGCTTTTGCCCTTTCAGCCACCACAACCAGACATCATTTTGCTCCAGATGTCGGCTTTAAGGAGGCCACTTGCAAGTCGATGAGACTTGGCCTGGTGGATTCCAAGCCTCAACGACTCATCGCACGGATCGGCGATTCACCAAGGCGAAATCACAACGACTTGCGACTTGCGGCGTGGCCGTTGTTGTGAATCTCGTGTAAACAATAGGTAAACAATAGGTAAACAATAGGTAAACA
>Ga0126342_10016699_pt1 | contig 12766 bp, 12 predicted proteins | sample Cyp1metagenome_FD_92528 | JGI IMG/M metagenome (GOLD analysis project Ga0126342, IMG submission 92528) | Coral microbial communities from Lord Howe Island, Old Settlement Bay, Australia - Cyphastrea 1 metagenome | ecosystem: Host-associated > Invertebrates > Cnidaria > Coral ...
ATGGTCATCCCATCCATAATAAGGATCCTTATTCCATGGTTATTATAAATCCCATTAAATCACCATTGGATGACTAGCCCCGTTTTTAATGGTTATTAACCATGAGTATTGACCATAGCTCATATATCCCACTATAAAAAATCACCATTTTTAATGGGAAAATCCACTATAAATGGCCATTTTCAATAGCTATTTTGACATAACCAGAGGGTATCCCAAGGTGTCCGTTTTCAGCTCCCTCCACCTCCGCTGGGTCTTTCGAGTCCAATTGTTGTTGGACTTCCCGAGCGATGAGAGGCTGCATCCTGGCTGCCAACGAGCGTCCCTGCGAATATGTTAGGCAGGAAATAGCACAAGGTGGTGGTCTCCCAGTTATAAGTTGGTTTATACACTTCATGAAATAAATAAAACATATCTATCTATCTATCTATCTATCTATCTCTCTCTCTATATATATATATTCAATAAACCATAGACAACCTAGTTATAAGCCAACTTATCTATCTATCGTTTGGGGGCAGCACGGGCAGCATGTTGTACCCTGCATGGCCAGAAATCTGGGCCACCTTTGGGGGTTGAATCCTCATGAACACATCAATTTCATCGTTTTTTGTCCAAGGATCTGTGAGGATTTTGAAAACAAAATCAACATTCCCGGAGACACCCTGAAAACATCCAACAATGTCCTACTTGTTCGATGTTTAACATTGTTTAACCCATTTTGGAGGATGGTTTTATCGTTTTTTTTATAGTACTGTTTGGGGGGTAGGGATGAACAAAGATGCTGGCTCCTGATGTGAAGCTCCTACGTCAACACTTCCCTAAGTCATGTAACTTCTTTCTTCTTTGGGGTGGAAAAACATAAAGACTTTTGGATGGATATCTCCGAGGTGCTCGAGTTAGTAAAACTTCCTATATGAATCAGTCCTTTAAGTGTGTTCCATCCATAGGCTACACCCCAAATTGTTTACCTCAGACAAACATTGAACTGTTCCACTGTGAAAGGATATGAAAGCAGCCAGGCTCTTGCTATGACAAGGCGAAAGGGGCTTATATACTTTCAATAAGCCACCATGTTCGAAGTGGGGAAACTGGTTTGGGGTTTGGGGTATTTGGTATTTTGTGGCACACACACAGATTTACGTATATGATCTATAATATTCTATAATTAATCATCTTATGAATGGCTTGATTCGGTCAATGATTGCTCGTTGCCATTCCTCACCGTCACTGTATCCTACAGCAACACTGGCCGCTCGCCTCTGGATTGCCTTTGAGACCTGTCGGATGATTTCAAAAAACTCATCTAGTACCGGAAATCTTCTAAAGACCAGGACAAGATATACACTCCGGTAGTCCACCATTTAGTTCGATGATTTTCCCTGCTATAAACCTCCATGGCTAGTTCGGGGATTTCCCAGCTAGCCATGTTTGCTGGAAGGTATACCAAGTCTGACTTATCTGACTTGCTTGGCACTTGATAAGCAGCAACTCTCAGGGACCCCCCTGCAAAACCCTTCCATGGCTGCTGCTGAATGATCTTCCAACCGAGTTGGCTGGTACAGCTGGAGTTCCCATTGATGGAACAAAATCCAGGACATATTGCAGATTGATTAGTTGGTTCATGGGCCCATGACATACTCATTTCATCTTTCAGGGGAACCACATTAACCTATGCACCCAGAACCCATGGTTTTGTAATGGATAAAAGACGCACACATGGAGGGATCATTTGGACCATTTTCATGGAGGGATCAACAGCCAAAAACGAGTGGCACTGAGTATCATGGCTGAGGCCCCTATCCAAATCCTGATTTGTTGGTGAAATCTATCTGTTCTTGTTGGTGAAATTCTGATTTTTGAGTGTATCCGGTGTATCCCAGTCTTCCTGTGATTTCTGCCTGGTGCAACATGGCATCTGCAATTACGTTTGACAGCTCTTTGCTGTCGAAAAGCGGAGCGAGTGCACCTCACTTCTGCTCAGCAGATGTTTTTTCTAGACTTGGCCTTCAGAATCCAAACTTTGGTGCTGAAATCTTCATAAAAAGGGTCCCTGCAACAGTCGTGCCACCATCGGATTGTACGGGTTGGAAAAAAAACGGGTTCATGGTCTCATTGGAAAAATCGTCAATTTGGATCATCATCCCAGGTTGTTTTGAGATGGACAGCCAGGCATCTTGTTTCAACCACGTCTGGGGTACTGCCCAGTGGTTGGATGGTGACAAGCAACCGGGTGGCGAAAAATTGGCACCATCTGGAATCGCACATCCCAGTTGCGAATCCACAAGAATTCATCAAAAACATGACTTAGCTCCATTCATTACCCTCTGGTACTGCAATCAAACATGACAATCGATAATCCTACTTGAATGGGGCATAATGGGGCAATATCATCAAACTCAATGAGGGTTGTTCCAGCCAGCGGTTGAGGACACCAAAGGCTACCTATCAAATATCCCTATGAAATCACATACAATGCCATTAAATCCTCATGATGGCACAATGGTTGCTTGATATGCTTGATATAATATTTGTTGGTCGTCCCCCCTTGTCTGAGCTCCACGCGCGGTGCATCTGCTGGTGCTGCTGGTGCTGCTGGCTCATCTGCACGGCTAGGTTCATAGGCTGGGTACCCCAAAATTGCATGGCAGTAGCATATCAAAACTAGGAGAATAACGGGTCATAAATGAAAACCAAAAGGTTTATCCTCAAGTTTGGAGGGCTCATGCGAAGAATTGACAGAATCCGTGCCAGACGGCAATTTGGACCCAGGCAGTGCTGAGGCTTGCCAAGATGTAGTCGCTGATTGCCTGGTGTTCCCATCTTAGGATATCTCACCCCAAGAAGCACCTGGCAAGGGAGGGGCCGCAGCTCCAATCTTCTCCATGGCCCCCAAGGTCATGGGCACTAGAGACCACCTGGGAAATATGCTGAGCGTATTGGGAAACAATGGGGTAACACGCTAACTGCCCCGAAAAAACGGGTGGCCCAAATCCCAAGTTCGGCAATCTGGCGTGTTCCTGGTCTGCGGTGCATTTCAGCTGAGAGCCCAGAAATTGAACGGCTGAAGCTCAACGGGCAGCATTTGGGGGAAGACAACCATTTTGTAGGCCCTTTCAATAGGAAACTCATGGACAAACACTTTTTTCGATTGGCTCCATGTTAGTTTCCCAGTGGAGAGTTGCGGTAGAATCCATGTCTGCGGTCAACTATCGTCAACTATCGTTTGGTTGATTTCTCAGATGCCGGTAGATCAGGATTTGCAGGATTTTAAGTCATTAAACACGTCCAAAATCAGCGGCCACCAGTTTTTACCGTGTCCTGCTGCATGTCCTCATCCTTCAGCTCGTCCCTCATGTCCACGGTGAAGGTCATTTCGGAGACCTTGACATGGGAGGTGAACGCTATGGCCATGTCTATCTCCAGCCTTCTGAAGGTCTCCCATCTATCTTAGTCTGCCATGACCAAACACCTCACCGCCCTGTGTTCAATCCCTCACCGACCGCATTTCCTGCAGCACATATCCTGACCTTCAACAACTTCGACTGGCCGGAATTACTGTAAATTCATCATCTCCAATGCCATCGTTCACAGGGGGTCCCACTTAGTACGACTTTAGGATTGGTAACTGTCCAAGTGGTGGGTACCAAGGCCCCCGAGCAAACTCGATGTCGGAGTCAATCTCTTCCACCTCGACCACCATTCTTTTGACGTACCCTCATCATTCGTTGCATCTCTCTATAATTCTCTAAATACTATAATATATATATATATTCTATACTGTAATATAGAAGCCAAATGAAACACTATGCATCACTATACTGTCTGGTCATTCGTTTTCGTATGTTGTCTGCTTGTTTTCCAGCCGCATGTTTCTTGACTGCACGGGCTTCATCCCCATCAGTGCTGGAAACACATTTGCCGTTGTAAAGGCTGTATCCAAAAGTGAACCACGTGATCTCATCTCAGAGGGGTCCATATCCAAGGACCGACTTTTCCACAACACTTCTCCAGCGGAACAAGTTTTTTCTCCCAGAACAGGAATGACTTTGCGGAATGCCTGTATCAATTATGTTCAATTATATATGTTATTTTCTATTTCTTCCTCCATCCTTCCCACCCTTTCCCGCCCTTTCAGGTGTGACAGTGGTGACATTCCCACGGCTGTGCCTCCTTCACTTCTGGCTTCTTAGGCTCAGCCTCCACCTTTGGGGCTTCCTCCTGGGACAAGACGTGGGATCGGATGCTAAGGTCGGGGCCAGTGGCGCCATGGGCCTCATGCCACAGCTCTCCTGGGGGTCAAAGACCACATCACCAGAGGGTTGAGCACCTCCATTGGTCGCCTGCGAGGTGCAGGGTCGCACGGTCGTGGGAATCCGACGAGGTCTGAGACTTTCCGGGCTTGATCGTTCGTCTGTTTGGTTGAATCCCATAGAAAAACTTGTTGAACATGCCGACACTTCATGACACTTCACCGTTCCGTGTTTGGCTTCTGTATATAAGATATGCGTACCCGCCAAACTGTAAATCGTGGTCACCAACGCTAGTTTGGGTGGGGTAAACCCTGCAAAAGTCTAGGTGACGTTTCTGCTGGCGAAGAGAGTAAGTGCAAACACCACGACAACAATGCAATGACAACAAGGACAGCGACAGTGGCGACAACAGCGGTGACAACAAGGACAAGACCAAGGGCCAACACAGGGACAACAATAGCGACGACAACAAGGGCAAGGACAAGAACAGGGGACGATAACAAGAACAAGAGGAACAATCACATGAATGAACGACCACAATATATGACAGATGATTAACTGATCACAGTAATTACATCACTAGGCACATTAACGATCATTAACGTACATTAATGAACATTAACGCTAGCAATCATGATGACTATGACGACCACCACGATCAGCACCACAGCCGCAACAAGAAAACAACACAACCCTCAAAAAGCCTTGTTTCTGCCATTAGCGGTCACCTTACAAGATGTTTCAAGCGTCGCACCAAGTTGTCCCTGTTGCTTCTCTTTTTGTCCGATCGTTCGCAAATCAGACACTTCAGCTAGAGAAAACTCTGCTGATTTACCCATGTGTTCTCGAACAGCATGGAGATGAACAGTTTTCTTCGGACGTCAACGGACGGAAGGGTGCACCAGATCCAGCATGTCTCAAAATGTTGCCATATGCTCAAAACATGCATCCATGCACACACACACACAACCACGTTTGCAGAATAAACATGTGATTTCTCCAGTTAACACCGCACCATAGGCACCGAAATGTTGAATCTATGTGGACTTCACCCCCAAATGATAAACTCACCTAGATCCAACCGAAGCCCCGAAACGGGGCATCAATGAACCCAGGACCGCATGCCTTTTTGCATCCTTTTCCAATGAATTTTGTGGATACAAGTAGATCAGGAATGGCAATCACTTACAAGTTGGTTTATAAACCCATCCAAGTATAGACATAAACAAAAATCAAGATATATCACAATACGTATAAATGGATGTACACATACATATTATATCATCTTATATCATATATTATCGTATACATAGCCACCATCCACCCTAGTAACTCAGCTGACCGAAGAACTTCTCATAAAGGCAGCTACGGACCCCTTGAGGGTCAGCGAACGTCACCTACAGCGACCTCGGTGCGGCGCTCCAGTCTTGCGCCGTGCGGCGAGTCACCAGATACCGCACGTGTCAAGGGAATCTGATCAAGGGAAAACCATAGGAAAACCATAGGAAAATGGTGGTTTAATGGGATTTAAATGGATTTAATGGGATTTAATGGCACTTACCCTCTGGTAAACGTTTACATAACTATGGAAAGATCCACCATTTTCAAGGGTTTTTTTTCAACTATAAATGGCCATTTTCAATAGCTTTTTGTTTGTTTACCAGAGGGTAAACAGGGCTTGGTTTTGATGCCCCAATTGAACATCACCCAGCTATTGGGGATAGTTCATGATATTTCATCTCCAACGGATACTTTTCAAGTCCTTTTTCAAGTGATGAAGAGGTGCATTTTTTCGAAACATTTCTGGTTGCCTGCTGGTGTCAGCCACACTGGAGAGAACTTCTCTAAAGCGCTTCACCATTTTGTCTGGTGGACTGCTGAATCCCCAAAAATCTTTGACCGTTGAGGCAAACAAGGTTGGGATCCAAACCCCTCACTTGCAGTGATTGATGGATCAATGATCTAATGATCAAGAAAACCTGACGATTGTATAATTGATTATAATTGGGGGTTACCCCAAAACAGTGGTACATTACAGTACGTACAATGAAAATTGATACCCCCTAGCAAGAAACTGGGGAGTTCAGAACCCTGGGTTGCCAATATTTGGCTACACAGCATGCCTTGCCATTATTGCTTCCAAGTAACTCACTTTGGAATCATCTCATCTTTCTCCTCCGCCTGGAATTCATGGTGAACATCAAAGTAGCTGGGAAATGGACATTCATGACCCCCAAAATATGGTATCACAGGTTTTGATTCTTCCCTACTACTCCAACAATAGTTTCACGACAAAGAATGCTACGTCGTAACGTGAGGTTCCAGCATACCCCTCCACAAAAGCCTCTGTCCCTTCGAACACCGACACCATGGAGTAGCTCACCTTAATAAGGGTGCGCGGCACGTGAAAGACATCGATTGAGTTTGTGTGAAAATGGGGTACCCTCGATTACAACGGCTTATCATCATTTGTCCCATTAACAATGTTTAAGGATATCCCGGTTTGCCCCATTTGGATCCATTTGGGTGTGTCTCAAAATGATTCAAAACGCGGATGCCCCCCAAGATGTCCATTTTAAGTACGGATGATGATGATGATGATGATGATGATGATGATAAACCATCCATTTTGGCATCACCCTCTTGGACAATGCCATTGCGAGGTTCGTCTCGGAGCCAAGCTGCTAGGGTCCAATATTGATGCGACGTCTTGGAATGATCCATGACCTAAGCATCAGGAGACTCATCAAGAAGTCCTGAATGCGTGACAGAACATGATGCTCCACCAACAAATCAACCACCAGGAATTCCAAACAAGTCAAATCTTGAAAAACTCACATGTTCTTAAGGAGTTATACATGTATACAATGACAAGTATGTATATATATGTATATATTGTATATATTGTATATACATATGATAGATTATGAAAAAAACATTTGAATCTGAAATCTAGCGGCAACCGCGGCAACCCCCAACTATACGCCAGGTGGCCACTAGGCAAACGGCCACTTCGGCAAGGCCAAAGATGTTGAAGAACTTTGGGTGCCTCGAAGCAATTTTCGCTGATCCAAAGAAATCCATGGAGAACCCAAATCACAGAAGATTTGCCCATGTGATCCCTAGTTCATGGTAAAAATATGTAAAAATGGTAAAGTACCAGCACTGGTTCATTGAGATTATGGATCTCATCCACATGAGAACCACATGTTGCTATGGGAACGTCGAAAACGGCACCCCCACATGATGATATCCGGATTGATCAGGAAGAAAAAGGATTACAAGCAAAATCCATCGGGAACTGCACGAAGCATCACGAGTGGATTGGTGTTTGTGGTGAAATCACCAATGACATTGAAGTGGGATCCCCAAGTCACCATATATAGGTTTCAGTACTAAGTCGTAGTCTCATCACTTGCATGATTTGGGGGTACCTCCAAGATGGTGAACTCTTTGGTGGAACCTGTCTTGGGGCCAAAACTCGCCACAATGGCTGGTTGTTCACACCCTTTCATCAGCATCTCTTCTATATTTCACTTTCGTTTTATGAATAAAACTCATTTTAGATGCTGATCGTAATATAACCATATCTAACACATACATCAACTAACATATTTATCATCTTAATTCATCATTTCGTCGCTATTTTCATGGGATTTCTCACATCTTTTCTGCCAAGTTGCAGCTGTGTCTTCACCAATTGTTCTTTGCTGCTCAGTTGAACTCGTCGTGGAACTCCGCAGCGGAAGTCGCAGGAGATCTGCTTGTTGGGCAAGGTCTGCCGCAACACGGCGGGATTTCGCGGTTCATTTGCGTTTGCTCCAAGGTGCTCCAGTTGCATCGGGAAAATATGGGAAAATTATGGGGAATATATATGAAAATATGGGAATAATGATGATAAACCATGATAAACCAGGGGATTTTTAGGGGGTATCCTATTTTTTGAGACATTTCTGGGGATATCCTATGAGACAAGACATGCTGTAACTGCCCAAAACTCCGCATGTGGTGTATCGGCTGCCACTTTTAGCAGGGCCTCAACCGTAGCGATAGATTCAGCGATACATCATTTAAATCATTTGGCACTAGCATGTACAAGTACTACGTTTGATAATGTCAGATGCGCTGAAAGGTTTCAATGTTTCAATGGTGGATGTTTCGTCCGATTTGAAGCCTTAGAGTTGATCAGTCAAGATCGACTCACGAAAAAGAGAAAACAAAGTAGTGGATGATCCACTATAGGGACATGTTTTTCTTCCCCTGATACGAACATGCACTGTATTGCGGAGTCTACTTTTGGAATAACAACTTCTTGGGACTGGACAAGTGCATGCTGAGATTGTTTGGCTCGACAACCCAAGAATCAAAAAATAACCAACATCGGAAGTCGGGCAGTTTCAGATACTCGTGTCTGCACGTATCTCGTCGGACTGTGTTTCGACCTCGATCGCCCCACTGCGCCGTGCGTCAAAGCAGAGCAAAGGCCCCCCAAGACCCCTAGCCCTGCCTAGCCCTAGCTGGAAGAGACCAATTCTTGAGCTGTGATGAGTTTTTTAAAAATGATGTGTTGCTATTCAACTGTTGGGATCTCACTATATATGAGATATATATATATATAATATGATATATATGGTAGATTACCAAAAATCACCAGAACCATAGAATATCATAGATCGAAACTGCGTCTCCAACTCCTGTGCCTCCTCCGGGCGAAGTTTCTGTTGGCGAATGAGACCAACATCCACCTGGACATATTTCAACATGGAGATGTCCCAAAAAAAATAATATACCCTCTGGTAAACTAACATAGCTATTGAAAATGGCCATTTATAGTGAGTTTTCCTATTAAAAATGGTGATTTTCAATAGCTATGTTAGTTTACCAGAGGGTAGTCCTTTTAATGAAGCAATGTGGATAATGTGGATATTCATAAGATCAAGCTATACAGCAAAGGTATGCAAAGGTGGTCTGAAAAACTTTCTAACCGCAAGATGCTTAAAATTGATGTCATCCCGTCCCCCCCTGCAGTAGAATAACAAATACGTTGTTTCGAGCCGCAGCCAAAACCAGGAGTTGACCAATAAAGATGGGGGGTTGACCAACAAACATTGGTAGTCAAGCAGCAAAATAACACCTCTCCCACCCCCAAATCATCCAAAATCAACAAATATCTTGTACCCTCGGGTAATCTCTTGCAGCCTCTGCTAATCTAGCAGGGCAATGGAAACAAATGGAAACAAATAAGCGATCGTTGGATGGTTCTCCTGATAAAGACCGTTCTTTTCTAGTACAATGCCTGCTTACGCAATTCTATTTGTATGAAATGGCCGGCAACATATCATCTAAACAACAGACAACATCAATATGAAAACATGTTCAGATGTCCCAGATCTGAAGCATCGTTTGCCAGCGAAATAGTGTACATTCCCATGGTGAAAAAAATGGGTTTACCAAGGCTTACCCAAATGTTTGGGGATCAATTATCATTGATGACGCCAAAACCAGCCGCCTGAACGGCCACATTTGGAATACCAACATGTAGGTTGAAGTCTAAAGATTCTAAAGTAAATCATATATCTAAAGAGAACAGCTCGCTGCATCTCGCTGCATCTTGACTCTTCTCTCCTGGTCATGTGGAAGTTTCCAATCCATGGGGGCACCCGATCCAAGTCATGGATGACCATGACTTAGTATGGAAACAACCCCGGTGACTTGGGGGTACCTTTGACTTCCCACCATCCACGCGCACGAGCCATGAGGTTCTCACACCCCGGCGCCTGAACCAAATATCCGGCCGTCTTTCCGTAGCGCTTGCGCCCCATCCAAGTCTCCTCAGGGGACGCCAGGGTGGCAAGGATGAAAAAGAAACAAAGAGGATTTGTGGTATAACAACCGCCACAAAAAATAGACAAGTGAATTCCTAGTAAAATCGCGGTGAATTGAACCTATTTTTTGGGAAGGTTAGATTATACCCCGTGGGAAAACACGTCAAGGTCTTCCTCCAATCCAATCGATGTCAAAGACTCTACGACACACGAAACCTCTGGCGACGATCTGCAACGATTCCTGGCCCTGAGAACATCATAGAACATCATTCAGGTTCATCCAGGTAGCAAATTTACCTAGAAACATCATTAAACATCATGAAATCAGCAGGTTCCAGCAGCATGGTAAGAGGCAGGATCGAATCTGGTAAGTAGTTCACCAACCTGAAAAACTTAGCGATTTTGGGGCTCAGTTACCCTCCAAGTCCCATTCCAGTGCGCTCTCCTCTTTGATCGTCTTCATGATGCTACTTGGAAAGCGGAAACACACCTCGTGGCATGCACTGCATGCACAGCAAAAAGTGAAACCGCGCAGTGGAAAAAATCCTGGAATGCAGGTTTGAAAAGAGAACAAGACAGGTTTGCTGCAAACACATGTTTTGTAATCAAAAAAACATGGCAACGGCAATGCAACAATTTTTGGGGAACATCCATCAAAACATAACCTTCTTCTCTCAAAAGCAGGGTCTGACATTTTGGACCATGGAGAATGGACAGAAACGATGGTGACAGTTCCTTCAGTACGCTCCTCCATAATCCAGCAAGGGACAAGGGTACATGCCGAATGTGACACTGAACCTTCAACGTTGCTAATGAGCAAAGGAAACATTCGATTTTCATATGATCAAATCATGAGGTATGTTGAGGCAGAATTTAGGAAAAACATACCATGAAAATACCTCATAGGCTATCACTGATAGGTACGTTTTCTGGTAATCTAACACTTCGCGAACTGGAAAGATCCACCATCAAAAATATGGGTAAATCAACTATTTCTATGGCCATGGCTTCAATAGCTACATGTCTTAGTTTTACAAACCTCAAAATCGATGCGAAAGAACACGTGATTTTTGGCGCCTGCAGGGGATCCATGGCCCTCATGCGAAGAATCGGGGGAGCACGAGCACCCAGCTGCAGCACAGGGGGGTGCTGGGGGCGATCTGCAACCACCTGCAGGCAGATGTTCACAAAAACCATTAAAAACCATCAAAAAAACTATTTAAAAAGAACATCCAAAAATAAGAAGTTTTCGGCTGAATGAAACCAACCACAACCAACTACATGTCCATGTGAAAAAAAAACAAGATCAAGCATGTCTAAACTTGATGAGACCCAGTGCCAGTCCTACACTACACAGTTAGCGCGGAACTTTGGACCTTGCAAGGCTAAGCCACAAGTGGATACCTTTGCCTTGCCACACCGATACAAGACTCAATTTGAAAGGTTTTTTGAGCAACGCAAGGGGGGGAACCTAGAAAAAACCGAGGCCAAAGAAACAACATAGTTTCAAGTTTGGATATAATATATATATAATAACAATGATAATAATCATAATACATAGGCTACATAGGCACATAATAATGGAAACAGTCGGTCGACGAATAGACACATAGGTAGGTAGATAAACAAATAGAACAATAGATGCATGGATAGATTCAACATAGGTAAATAGATACATAGATAAAAATATAAACATATGGATAAATAGAGAGATACATAGATGGACAAAAATATAGAATTCGAAGACTAGAACGATAAATTGATAGATAAAATAGATCAATAGGCAGGCAAAGCAAACACCCACACACACATATATATATAGAGACATATAGAGACATATATAGAATTTAGATGTACATACACAAGTAAGTGAACCTCAACATGAATATCTAACTTTAAGAGTGCCGATGGCGGCTAAAAACTGGAAAATGGAAAATAATTATTTTGCGTTTTTAAGCCTTTAAAATAGCGTTGAGAAATAGCTCTGCGAAAATCTCTGCTTTTCAAATAGCTTTGAGAAATAGCTCTGCGAAAATCTCTGCTTTTCAAATAGCTTTGAGAAATAGCTCTGTGAAAATCTCTGCTTTTCAAATAGCTTTTTGATATTTTCTGCTTGTCAAATAGCTTGTTGAAATAGCATTGTGGAAATCTCAGCTTTTCAAAAAGCTTGCTGAAATAGCATTGTGAAAATCTCAGTTTTTCAATAGCATTGTGAAAATCTACTGTATCCATTGGAAATCCGAAGACACCTGCAGTTCACCAAACTCATCACAGCGCCAAGATCAAAACTCATTCACAGTCAATTTTTCCATCGGCCAGCGGTCTCCAAGTCAGTCAAATCATGGCACCATTGGTATCAGATCAACAGTTTCCAACAAAGGTTGAACCAGTCATGGCAAAACATAGAGCGATAGACTAGCTAGTGACTAGTGACTAGTGAAGTTGAGTCAAGTGCCAAAACGGACCTACTGAGACGTGCTGCTCACAAAAGAGGATTGGCCTTCGGTCTCCAAGCCAGTCAAAACATGGCACCATTGGTATCAACAGTTTCCAACGAAGTTTGAACCAGTCAATGGCAAAACATAGAGCGATAGACTAGCTAGTGACTAGAGACTAGTGAAGTTGAGTCAAGTGCCAAAACGGACCTTCTGAGACGTGCTGCTCACAAAAGAGGATTGGCCTTCGGTC
>Ga0126342_10016700_pt1 | contig 12766 bp, 13 predicted proteins | sample Cyp1metagenome_FD_92528 | JGI IMG/M metagenome (GOLD analysis project Ga0126342, IMG submission 92528) | Coral microbial communities from Lord Howe Island, Old Settlement Bay, Australia - Cyphastrea 1 metagenome | ecosystem: Host-associated > Invertebrates > Cnidaria > Coral ...
TGGGATTTCATGGGATTTGGTTGGGATTTCATGGGATTTGGTTGGGATTTCATGGGATTTTGTTGGGATTTCATGGGATTTTGTTGGGATTTCATGGGATTTTGTTGGGATTTCATGGGATTTGGTTGGGATTTCATGGGATTTTGTTGGGATTTCATGGGATTTTGTTGGGATTTCATGGGATTTTCTTGGGATTTCATGGGATTTTCTTGGGAATTCATGGGATTTTCTTGGGATTTCATGGGATTTTGTTGGGATTTCATGGGATTTTCTGGGGATTTTGTTGGGAGTAACTAATCTAGAACTGGTTTTTTGGTGGTTTTTCTACATGGAATTTATGGATGTTCATCCCCCCCAAATATGGTGGGTGCTGATTCATAACCATATGAGAGCCTCACAACAATCTGGGAAAAAACCAAGGTCTTTCTTTATCGATGAGAGATAACATTGGGAAACCGAAGATCCTTATCAATACGTTGTTGGCATAACATAGTATAACATAGTATAACTAGTAATCAATTGATATTCTCAGTTGCCCATAAATCCACTGGTCAACCATCATGCTCCAATGGATCGAAATTCCATGAACACACCCAAAAATGGGTTATACTTTGGCTAGGTTCTTTCTGCATTGTTTTATACATCCTTTACATCTATCAAAATAGGAGTTTCATAGAAATTGAGAAGTTGCTATTGTTTCCAGAGAATTTTTTTTCTCGATCCACCCCCCAAAGGCGCGTTTTTTTTTGCTGCGAATGGTTGCTGCACGACTGGGTTTAGGGCCAACAGTCTGGAGGACTGAACCCGACTGAGTACCGTGTCTCAAAACCTCGACTTGAACAAGTCCGTTACACTGTATACATCTGTATACTATATCCATAGAAATATCCCAGCATGTCCCATGATAAAAATATATATCATTTATCGCCATATTAGTCTCTGTCAAACGCCATGGCTTCCATCACAGCATTTTTGGCTGTTCCGATCCTCATCGGTTGGTCATAACTCAACTCGTAATCCCAGCAGAAAAGCCTAATGGAAATGAATGATAGCCATAAAAAATGTATACATCGATGATATCATCAATCTAAAAATCCCTCGGTTTTTTGCAATAAAAGCAGAAAATCACAGCACCGAATCCCATTGCATGCGTGACAAAAACCCTAGCCCTGTTCACATCATTTCATTGGCCTGGGATTAATGGATGATCGTCAGAGCAAGTCCCAGTTCTTCCAGCAAACTTGCGACCAATGTCGACCAATGCTTTTTTGAGGTGAAGAATAAGTAAATCATCGAACTAAATGACCATCTAGAAATCATAGCAAACTGTCCTCTATCCTAGGTAAATACCATGGTAAAACATCTACAAACGGGCCGATACCATAGCAGACTGTTAACTTGTAGGCTTGAATCATCAAACCTTAAATGTAATTCATTCAACCATGATGTTTTTTTAAATGTGTTTTAGATGATTTGCCGTGGTAAAAATGAGAATTTTCCATAGCTTCCAGGCAGCCGCATAGAAGATGGTGGCAGACTTCGTCTCCCCTCGCGCCAGGTGGCCACAGGGCACCTGGCATGGAGGCACGGGCCCCTCTGGGTGCAGTTCCTATGCCGCATGACCGGATGGTTTCGAAAGACCGGTTCCAGGAATTGCTATATACAGTATATATATATGGCTGGTGGTTTTTATCCAAAAAATATGCTCGTCATCTCAATCAATTGTACTTTTTCTATGTTTTGTTCAACAATGTTCAGCATCATCTGGTTGGTGGTTTCAACTCCTCTGAAAAATATTAGTCAGGTGGGATGATTATTCCCAAGATATGGAAAAATAAAAAATGTTCCAAACCACCAATTAGATATATATGTGTCTTACCAAACTACCAAACTATGGTCTCCTAGTCTTGGTAGCCACGGATGTTTTGAAATATATATATATATTCAAAAATTGGGAATTTAGAGTGGCACTGCTGAAAGAAGAAACACATAGTTTGGTAAATTAGACCAGTTCCAGCCGCACTTCATACACTCAATGAAACAAAATGTTGAGAGACCTGGGAAAAGGATACTAAAAACGCACCAGGAGGGAATTCATTCAAAGAATTTTATGATAGGTAGGGCAAATTGTGCGACAGCATCCAGCACGTTACCACGAGCACTACCAAGAGCATTACCTCGGCCAAAGGCCTTTTAGGCCTTGGGACACAAAGGTCCCATCGTGTTTATGAATTCTTTCCAAAAGGTCCATGTCCTGGTTGGTGGTTTCAACCAACCCCTCTGAAAAATGATGGACTTTGTCAGTTGGGATGATGACATTCCCAATATGATGGGAAAAATAACCCAGTCATGTTCCAAAGCACCAACCAGATTTCTGTCTATGGCAGCCTGCTGAACAAATCTCGCAGAAGTTATGAACTTATCGGGACCATAGAGATACAGCCCGCCAGGAGATGGTTGAAGCATGTTGAACCTTTGTCATTGGAGACAAATTGTAACATGCCAACATAGACTGGTGATACCCTCTGGTTATGTCAAAATAGCTATTGAAAATGGCCATAGAAATAGTGATTTTTCCCATTAAGAATGGTGATTTTCAATAGCTACGTTAAATTACCAGAGGGTATTTAGCCTGCGAACATTGTGAGTCACAAGTCACGCGTGCTTCGAAGCTGGCCATCTAGTTGATCCGATGGAAAAAACCCAGGAGTTTTGTAAAACCGTGGCCGATTGAGTCGGGACTTCACACCCGAGCGTTGTGATTTTTTTGCTCACCAATAGAAACTTGCTGGGCATGATTTTTCCAAAGTTTATTGTACTTGTACAAATAGACTTGAAAATTGTTATACGCGTCGCAAGCTGCATGCCCCTGCCTACAACGAGAAAACAAGACATACTCCTCATAGCCAAAATGCAACACGATGGCGTGTCGGTCAAAACTTGAGTACAGAACCTTATTTATATATTAGGTGGCGGATTGACAATTTCTTGGATGGAACAAACGAGAAATTTGTTGGATAAATTCACAAATTGTGTTCCTTAAATCATTCATCCCCAAACAGGAAGATATTTGTTAAAATATCATTCATCTTATTTTTGTCCTGCCTTTTTCTAGACAATATTCAATATTAGTTTCTTTGAGTGGCCCCCACCAACTGACTTTCTTTCTGACATATATTCTGACATTCTATCGGGCATCCTTTCTGGCATTCTATCTGACATGTCATTCTGGCATTCTACCTGAACTTCTATCTGGCCTCCCTCCTGGCATTGGCTCCACTTGAGCTGGCTCTTGCCAATGAGCAAGGCAGAGGAGAAGGAGGAAGAAGGAAGAAGAAGAAGAAGAGGAGCGGATGCATTTGTCAAAATCTAGAGACCCTCACCAGGTGGAAAAAAAAAACATCCATTATCTCCAAGTATATCACCATGAACATCCCATGAATAAAACCCATAAATCACCCTTAATATCCCATCAACATCCCATTAAAAGATATGTAAAGCCACCAAAAACGGTGGGATTTTTCGGACATCCTGCACCGCCTGGGATGGTTGAAACATCCACAGTATCACCATAGCCTGTCAACATCCCATTAAAAGATAGTGGATTATCATAATTAACCAATCATTATTAACCAACATTAAGCATTATTAACAATCATTAAGCATCATTAAGCATTATTAACCATATGGATTAGCATTATTAACCACTATATCACCATAACCTGTAAGCATCCTCTGCATCACCAGGGCATCGGCATCACCAGGGCGCGTAGATGCCATAGGCCCCATCGGAGCTTGACCTTGACATGTCGGACATCGTCGCAGCCTCGGCGCTGGGAGAACGGACTGGCCTGGCTTGTGGATGATATCTATGATAGACACACATATATGATTCATACGTATAAATACATATATATATATACATATATACAATATATTAATATATATATACATACATATATATATATACAAATAATAAATATAATTGTATATATATATATATATATGGTCATGACAGCAATAAAGTAGTCCCAGTAATATATAATATACCTACTGGTTGCTCAGAAGGTTTAATTGCCGCCTTTCACCCCTTAGTCGTCACCAGTATCGCTGGAAACCCACGATTTCTGATTTCTGGGTCAGATCAAGCACAGGGTATTACCCTCTGGTAAACTAACATAGCTATTGAACATGGCCATTTGTAGTGGATTTTCCCATGAAAAATGGTGATTTTCCATAGCTATGTTAGTTTACCAGATGGTATCTTGCAAACACACTTTGATACCGTTTGTTTAAAAGTAAATTGATGTAAATGTACGTTGCAGGTAAATTGATGTAAATGTCGCTCAAAGGCAAGCTTTGCAGAAATGGTCATGTTTGAATTCCTCCTCAAATTTCAGGGGTGCTCTCGGTCTTATCCTCTTTTGTGTGAACCTATGTAAATTCTTCAGTCCCTTTCTTTTTTCCCACTGGCTCTCCAAACTATCTGGAAAAACATCGTTATTCACCAACCAGAAATGTGGGTTTAGGTGAGGGTCTACATATAGAATACCGAAAATTCTTCATTTTCGGATGCAGATTTTCCACATTTTTTTCCGCCATAGCCACATAGACATCCGCAAAATTTCCGTAGTGCTGCAGGATGATGGCGTGGCTGTCGGGATTCGGCGAGAAGGCAAAGACCGCCTCATCGCCTCGGGCGCAAAGTCCAGTCGCCGTAGATTGTTCACCAAAAATGTGCGGGTCACATCGACCATAGAGCTGTACAAATTTGTGTAACCCATAGTATCCATGTATGCCATATATGGCAACATTTACCATCAATATACCCCAAATGTTAGAATATATACCATACATGGATCCTATGGGTAATATATTTGAAACATGTTGAAACCAACGATATCCCATGATATCAGTGCGGTAACTAAAAAACCATCTGCTGACATTTAGAAACCATTAGAGAAAATGGCAATCATTAACCTGGGTAAATTATAATTCACTGACCTGAATTGTTGGGCCATTTGGGGATGATTTCCCTTATTAACCATGATTCCAGGGTTCGGTCGGTGAGGTCGCGATGTGAGGTCGTTATAATTTACCCAGATTAACCATTTAGAAACCATTTAGAAACCATAAAAACGGGTCGTTTCAACGCCCGTTCGGCGCCGTTGGCCGCGCTGATCGGCGCGTTTTTGGTGTTTCACCGGCGCTGGGACCCCGGCTGGACTGGACCCGAAGGACCTGCCGCAGCTGGGTGCTGTGAATTGTTCCATCTGCCGTTGAGATGACCGGCAAAGGTACCTCCAAGACACCTGGTACTGAGCAGTTTAGGTATTTTCCAGTAGCTCAACTTCATTCATCTTCCATCTCCAGTCTGGTGATTCACAGCCACCTCAAGCTAGATCGCATCCAGGCCAGCCCTGCGCCTTGCCATGTGCCTCCGGCTGAAATTGGCCCTGCACGAAGTGGCCTGCTAGAGTCAGGGCTCGGCGACCCGTTAGGATCATCTGTTCTTGTTTGGGGTCACGTTAGAAAGGCTTTATTTCTAGGGGGATGGGATTCATTCATACCATATACCCTCTGGTAATTTAACATAGCTATTGAAAATGGCCATTTATAGTTGATTTTCCCATTAAAAATTGACATTTTCCATAGTTATGTTAGTTTACCAGAGGGTAATATGGTGTGGATATATATATATACATATCCATGCCACTCATTTTGGGGTCCGTGGAGGCTTTGTCGTTAGGGAGATGGAATTTTTCATCGGCGCTAGGCCTTCAGGGATTTTCACTTCCCCAGGAGCTCCAGGGCAGTGGGGAGAATATCTCAGGAGACCAAATCATGAGGGTTTACCATGCGCCAGGGCAGCGAGAGCAGTTGTAGGCACCCCGGACAGCTCTTACTTGCAGGTGCAGTTGAGGCTATTAACCATGGTGGCAACATGTAGCAACATGTAGCAACATGCAGCAACCTCCAACAGTTGCTATTTAACCCCTATGAAACTGTGGTTTTATCACCACTTCCGTACGGCGTACGGTAGCCCTATGAACGTAACTAGCGGTAGCCCATGGCTTGTTCCCCGGGGGATCCGAAAGATCAAGGCCTTGCTCCTTGCGAGGCTGATCAGATGTGCCGATCCAATCGTCTGAGGTTCCGAGGTAGACCTGGCGACGACTCTTCAGTCGCGGTCTGGACACGGTGAAAACAGGGTGCCCCACGGGTGAAAAAATCCCATGGCCCCGATGATTTGAAGGACACAACTGGGAGGTTTTATATCGGTATACCTCATTTTCTGACACACACACACACACCCACCAAAGGTTCTCAGCATCCTTCTCTTGGGCCCCCACCTGAAGATCGGTGACATCAGTCAAGGCAGTGAAGGTGAAGGTGATGTTGAAGACCATGCCATCACCCAGGAAGCTATAACTTCCTGGCCATACAATGCACCTTTCGTTCAAAAAAGGGTCCCAATGGATCACCAAGGTCTTACCCGTCTGTTGTGTTTATAACTAGTTTAACGATTGTATACATGTATCTTTATATATATATATGTGTGTGTAGTAACCCCAAAAAGATGAGGAAAAAACACTAATATATTCATAAATCACTTTTCTACCTTTTTGCTACATCATTAATTGGCTGAACATAACCCAACGTGACTGGGGGCCAGCACCTTCGTGACGGTCACGGAAGCTTCTGGTTCAATATTGTCAATGGAAATTCCAGGGTTAACCAATGCCCATCTCTCATAGGGCCCTATATAGCTTTTGGTTTTTAAATGCACTACTATTGTTGGTTGTACCTATTGGATTCTGGCCCTGTTTCACTCCTGAAATTTGAAAAAATGGAAGCCAAGAATCACAAATTCCCTCATTCCAGTCTATTCAAATCAAGTTTTTGGAGTGTCATTTTTTTAGAGTCTACCCTCTGGTAAACTAACATAACTATGGAAAATCACCATGTTTATTGGTATATCCACTATTACCAGAGGGCAAACCCCCGCGAAATCCTCACTTTGGTCACATGAGATTTATCAGACCCGGTGCCGCAGAAATCGATGCCAAGGGGCGCAGCACTTGGGCCTGGGAACGAGATCTTGGGATCTTGGGAAAGCCAGTACCCAGTTTTTATGGCAATTTCTAGATGATAAAAAAAATTGCCATATTTATTTCATGGTGTTAAAAAAACTATAAATGAATGGCAAATTTATAGTACCCATATTTGAAAACGAAAGTTTTGCAAATATGATGACAAAAATGATAGGATTCTGAGGGGGATTCTGAGGGGGATTTGGATGGGAGGATTTGGAGACAACCCCAAATGTGACCATGGATCAAAACCCTGGGAAAGCCACCCCCCTCTGAAAATCCGACCAAGATCAAGATGTGAAGCAAAAGTCAGCCGGGATATTCACCGGCAATCTAGTGGGGATGCTTAGCAAGTGGTTTTTAACACCTAACCATGTTTCTATATAAGTCAAGTATCACTCAGTTCAAAGGAGTTCAGAAGCCCAAAGTTAGTCTATGGCCAGTAGCTGGCGTAACCTCGGAAATGTATACATATATGTATATATATCCCCGATTTTTTTGGGGGTTGAATCACCCATTTCCTTAACATTTAGCGCTCCGCAGAAATCACCAAAAGATCCAAATATGTATCTCAAACTTGAAAGATCGAAAAATCTGCAAAAATATGTTTCGATATCGTATATTATATATAATGTATAAATAATAATAATAATAACAATAATAATAATAGTAATAATAATAATAATAAAATAATAATAATATATATATGTATACATGTGTATAATATATACAGTATATATATATATATATGGCTATGGATCAATACCTATAGATACCATTTTTAGGGGGATGAACATCCATTTACCAGCTATTTTGATGTTCACCAGGGGTACAAAGTTTTGACCCACTGCCATATGATTTTATCCTCTACAGAAAAATCAAATCCCGTCCTTCCCCGGGCGGCACCTGTGGCACAGCGTTCAGTGTAACCTGAGATCTCGCTGCAAAGGCGCTAGCTGTGGTCTTCACCACATCAAGTTCGCCTGGCGGGAAAGGGGGAGATTCGCCACAATGTGGTGCCCCAGTTCGTTAGCTAAGTTGGTTTATAACTTCAATAACTATGGTTTATGGTAGATATATCTATAGTTAATGGGGTTTATAAACCAACTTATAACTGGGGGGCGTAACCTTGCACTTATAGAAACCCTAAGAAGGGGAAAAATTGAACAACCATAAGCTGATGATTTAGTGCTGATTATTGTTGATTATTGTTGTTTTTTCTAATATTTGTCTTGTTATCGAACCACCCTGGAAAGACACTTCATCAAATCGGCATCTGTTTTGAGGCTATAAATGTCAGCAACACAAATTAAGGATAATGGACAATGGAAGTACTTCGTAGGATATTCAATTGGAATATATCAGCCATGATTTTAGATATATTTGAGCGTGGTACCTGAAAATGGGTGATCTACCCCACCCCTTCTGGGGGAAAATCATGATCGACCAATGAATGAAAAACGATCTGGTTGTGTTGTGGCTAAGATCACCCTATTTTAGCAGTTGAAACTCCAATGGCCATGGGTGCTTAAGTCGCGACAGCCATGATCCTGGAATGTTGAGACATGTTGTGGTTCCATCCCCTTTAGGTTAGATCAAAATAGTAGTTAGGGGGGTTCCAACAAGTCATGGGGGACCCCCAAGTCTGGGTTTCAATAGGATGATTTGGGATACCCCCATGACTTCGGAAACCTCCATGACTTGGAACGTCCTAAGGAGGACATCCGCAAGGCGCCTGAAAGTTTGGCCAGATGCCCGTCGACCTGCTGGAAGACATTTGTGGTGGGGGCGTCGGAAATAACAAGCGCAGCACGGGGAAAAACGCATCGGATTATTTATAAGACCTGATGGAATACATGTCGATTTAAGAATCAGAAATGGTGGATAGATAACATGGAGCTTCAACCAACAACCAAAACTGGAGTTGTAGAGATGTAATTTTTCAATATCATGGCATATATCATGGGAACAAATCATGGGATTTTTGAGAAATTGTGATCCAATGTGATCCATGGTTTATGGAAGCGTCCATCCCATAGCACTTAAAATCCCATAACCGATGGTTGATTAAACTCCCCCAATGACTGGATGATCATCCCCCTAAAAAAATCTTGTGTTTCATCCCCTGGTGCTCACCTTAAGGCACATTTAAGACTTTGTCCAAATATGGATAAAAATGGGAGATCCAGTTAACTGCTATATTTATATTTCCTGTCTTTTTCATGAGGATAAACGTTTGTAATTGGGGGTTTCTTAAGTTTCAGACAAACCAAAAGTGTGAATTTAGCCAACAAAAATTAGGGAATCAGACCAACCATTTGATGGGGGCATGATACGTAGTGATAATGATCATAATTCACCATCCTGAAATCTCAGATAGCTAGTTAAGTTGGGGTTGATAACCAGGCTGAGTATGATTGAAATGGATTCGCGCAATGTATCTTGTGCTTCGTCTTTATATCTGAATCGCATCCAGCGAAAACAAATTAGCGTTAGCCAAAACATCCATGAAGATCACACCAAATCAAGACTTGGATTGTGCCTTCAATACGCTCAAAACTTGGAGACATTACCAACAATGGGTGTATAACCTCAAAACGAAAATGATTTATGATCCCGTGGCGGGTTCTTCGCCAACGGCAATTGGGCTTGTAACAGGGATATCAGGGACAGTATGAATCAAAACACGGTTATATCATCTAACAACAATCAGGGTTGTCCTACACACCCCAAAATGAGTGGGGAAAAAAAAGGGGCAGATAAAAAAATGTAAAATGTGATTCACCAGTTTCCACCCCAAAGTTTTTCACCAGTTTACACCCAAAAAAGGCAAGGCGTTTTGCAACGCCAGCCAATAATTGGTTCATTTCTGGGGCCTGCCACTTTGAAACGGCCAAAATTGGGTGCCTACAATCAGCTGGACATCAGCAAAGACATCCATATACGGACCCGAATATCATCCAATACCAAACAAGGCTTGCAGGGGGATATTTAATATTTGGGAAGGGATATGATTAATTAGCTGGAAAGAATTGAGAGCAACAAAGATGAGGACAGACGTAAGGAAAACAAAAACGAGATGATCATGATCTTTCCCACAAAAAAAAAGGGGATGCCCTCCAGTAAACCAACATAGCTACCTATGGAAAATGGTTCATTTATAGAGGATTTACCTATAAAAATTGTGATTTTCAATAGTTATGTTGGTTTACCAGAGAAGTAAAAGCAATTTCAACACTGCATGTCCACACCCCTTCCAAAAGGTTATTCTACGTAATGCTGGGGGTTCTCTGCATCACATGATTAATGGAAGTTCAATATCCAAACATTTTGACTCACAGAATAACGGCTTGTGTGTGTGGCAGTGACCCTGCCACAAAGTGGTGCATCAAGAGACATGTTGCGAAGAATGAGGCCTGAATTGTCACAAACATACCTGTAAACCCAAACCACTACACATTTTGTCCACTTGGTCAGATTTCCAAAGGATCGTAGAGTCCAACTGGTGAAAGTTGGGGTCACATCAACATAAAATGCGAAAGTTGTACTGCCAAAACCCGGTTCCAAGGAGCAATCACTGGAGCGTTCCTACAAACATGAATAGCACCCAAGTATTAGGAAATCTGAAAGTCGAAATGCCTTCCCATTTTACCCACTCCAAACAAACCTTTAGAACGCCCGATTCTCGGGGTCGACATACCAGCACCGAACCTTGATGGCACAGTCCATGTGTTTGGATCCATAGGTCAACTTGGTCCAACCATTGGTCTGCTGTGACCGGTAGAAGGGTTGCCCCAGTCCTACCGGCACGACATGGAAAGGCATGGAAAGGCAAGCTGGCCGATGGGCAAATGAGCAGCGTCCAAAACCTCCCACCAGACTTTTTGCGGCTGCTGAATCAAACAATGTATCTTAGCAAGTATACTTGGCGCTGTGGTCGCCACGCACCGGGCCATTTGGCACCGGGCTTTCATCACTCATGATTTTGCTTTATACGGGTTGGTTAATAGGATCTCCCAATAATGGACTGTGATAATCTCCAGTACGAAGTAATTTTGTCTAACACCCAATAAACATAAACCAAAAAGGGGTTTGGAACACTGCTGACAAACCAATGTGTTCATCCAATCATTCTTGAAAAAATCCATAGTGGCTTTAAACAATCCCACTATGGATCTTCACCCCCAGGTGCCGACTCGGCAGAGGAAGTGGATTGCGAGCCCTGCGCGGACGTTGTGTTCGCGCCGTGGTCGCCACGCACCGGGCCATTGGGCACCGGGCTTTCCATGATGATGCTCAAGCGCGCCGTCTGGGGAAACAACCTCGGCTTCATGGAACGCGGGAACAAGATTGATGATACTGATGGCAATGGCGACTTTGGCGGCTATTGCTGCTTTGATCACAGTGATCAATTACTTCAAGACGGATTGAAAAACACAATTTAGATTATAAATATAAACTACAATACAAAAAAATGACGCCCTGGCCCATTAAATCGACTAAAAAAACAAACGACTTAAGTGAGCAATTTTCTGGGTTCGTTGGTGCCCTATGTCCCTATGTTTGAACCATAGACACGTGGGTTTGTCAGATCGCGTTGTTGTTGTTGTTGTTGTTGCTGTTGTTGCTGTTGCTGTTGCTGTTGCTGTTGTTATTGCTGTTGTTATTGCTGTTGTTGTTGCTGTTGCTGTTGCTGTTGCTGTTGTTGCTGTTGTTGCTGTTGTTGCTGTTGTTGCTGTTGTTGGTGTTGTTGGTGTTGGTGTTGGTGTTGGTGGTGTTGTTGTTGTTGTGGTTGTTGATGGGTCTCGGGGTAGACTGTTGCAGCTTGGATCGGCACAAGGTGGTACAGGAAGTTTCCTAAAATGAGTGTACTCCTAAATCATCCATTTCAATGGGATTTTTCATTATATAAACCATCTGTTTTTATAAAACCCCCATATGTATTTATTGACATGGCTCTTGAGGTGACTTTGACAGATGGCAACCTCCAATGGGGGAAGATGGAGTGATCTTGGACTTGAAACGGATTCTGGGGACCGGGATGGCCTTGAGTTTGAATCAATAGAAGAGATTCGATCAGTTTAGCAACAGGTTCAAATGGAAGAAATTGAGAAATCCTCTTTGGCATCCTAAACTCCGGGAAAGTGATTACAACATATTGCAACGTATTACTGTCATAACAGATCCCTACCACTTAGACCAGGGGGGGCAGAAAATTGTAATATTACTTTTTTCGAGGTTAGGGGGGTGAAATATTACAATATTCGATTTTGAGGGAAAAATGTAATATTACAATTTGTTGGTACCATGGGGGAATAAATGTAAGTTATGAAAGTTCAGGCTGGCAAACATATGCATTTTGCAGGCACATCCAGTGCAGAGGTTTTTCAACTTTACATTTATATTGCCTGAAAATCTGAAAGCACAATCATATAGCGCTATAAAGTGTCATAGGCTATGACTCATAGCCTAAAACCAAAAATATACCACACGATACCATGCAGTACCATAAGGTATCTACGCCATATCTTAAGCATATCCACAAAATATCTACAGTACAACATATCTAAATCATATCGAAAACATATCTAAAACACATTGAGCATACAATTTTATATTTATTTTGTCTGAAAATCTGACAGCATAATCATATAGCGGTATAAAGTGTCACA
>Ga0126342_10016701_pt1 | contig 12765 bp, 8 predicted proteins | sample Cyp1metagenome_FD_92528 | JGI IMG/M metagenome (GOLD analysis project Ga0126342, IMG submission 92528) | Coral microbial communities from Lord Howe Island, Old Settlement Bay, Australia - Cyphastrea 1 metagenome | ecosystem: Host-associated > Invertebrates > Cnidaria > Coral ...
ACTCGGGTACTAATGAACATCAATTATTGGAATCATATTGAGTCAATGGCGGTTGTGGATGGAACCCAACAAATATTCCCAAAAAACATCTTGTCACTTTTTGACTTCCTTAACCTTAGGCCAGAATAATATATATATATATATACATTATATAGATTCACCAAAGGATCTACATGATCTACAAGTTCTTCAACCACTAGAATAACACAAGAGATCTTTCCAGTCGTCGCTTGCCAGGTGAACTGCGCAGACTTCCGCGTCGGCGGCTTGGAACAGCCTGAGGCCCTGGAACTGATGACGGCACCTCGAAAGCCGCCAGGGTTTCCGCCATGGAACGTAGCCCTCCCATGGGGAATCCCCATTTTTCCATGGGTTTCCATATCCTAATGGTAAATACATAGAGTGTATGGTCCGAAAATATTTCCCCATTCTACTAAAACTGGTTGGTGGTTTGGAACATGTTTTATTTTTCCATATATTGGGAATTTCATCATTCCAACTGACGAACTCATATTTAACACAGCCGGCATTGGATGTTCCACCATCACAAAGGGTGAGCCCTCATGCACGGTTACCGCAGAACCCAGGACAAACCAGTTTGCATCATTTCTTCACCCGAAGTACCCCAAAGGACAAGCCTGCCGCCGAAACTGCTGTGAGTTCAGGGCAAACCACGCTTCATTCCTTTTTTGTCAAGGCTAGGAAGATGGAAGCCAAGGTGCAGCAGGCTCCCGCAATTTCAAGCCCACCAGCACTTTTAGATGTACACAAGAGCGTTGACTCCACCGTCATGGACATGGCTGACAAGTCGAATGCTGTCGTTGGCCACAAGTGTTCGTCCAGTCAGGAAGTTGAGCCGCCAGTGTACACAACCACACGAGCTGTGCAACCCGCGTTGCCCCAGCCAAGGCCAGCACCCCGCCCTGCCTGGCGCATCCATTTGGCCAATATTTTCGATGAATTAGCCACGGTTGTGCACAGAGAAACGGGGCCGGTGATGCAGGTCGAAGTCTGGTACATTCACCACACAATGTTCCCAGAATGCCTTGCGCCAAGAGCAGTGGAGCTTGACAATATCCAAGAACTATGGTACGATGACCTGTGTAATGTTTGGCTTGACCGCATACAGAGACATGAGCCTTTAAGGGTAGTCAATGTACTGCCAACACCTCCACATCAGGCACGGCCTAGGTCTGCAGCACATATCATCTTGGAACAAGGCTTCACCCAAGACCGAATTGCAGTGCATTTTACGGCAATTTTCCTAGGTGGCACACACATGGGCCTGTTTCAGCGAGTGGAATCCTCGCCCCCAAGACTTTGCACCAGGGATATGATTGTCCGGCATGGGTTTCAGATGCAATGTGCCTATCGCCAATGCAACATGCATTCAGGCAGGATCAGATTTGCCTTAGATGAGCCAGAAGAGGTTTTCTCAGGCATTTGTGCTGTCCTTACAGTAGCCCCGCCTCCAGAAGAACCGCTCACGATGCACATGCCAGCCACAGAAGCGCCAAGTAGCTCCAGCAACGATGCCAATGGCCCAGATGCTGTGTTGTTGATGCAACGCACCATCACGCCCAAGAGGCCACCACCCAACATTCGACCGGCAGACCCCACGTCAAGTAGTGCACCCAGCACTCCGGCACTCTTTGACCACCGCATCACACCTGCTGCCCTCACTGAATTCAGGGCTACGCTGCTCTGGCAGCTGGGGATCCAGGAAGGAGGTTGTAGGGGTGAGCATGATGAACCACACCAAGTGCACACGTGGTACTTGAACTCGGACACTTGCATCCGCACAGAAGAATCCAGAGTTGTTCAACTGCGCTCACAACCTCATACTTGGCATCAGGACATCATTCAGAGTTGGATAGATCGTCTAGATGGCATGTTCCCGGTACATTTACATGTGGTTACTCCTAACCCGCCAGGCACGTCCTTGGCACCGGAAGCCCATGTCATTGTCCTTCAACGCCCTAATCCACTTTGGCGTAGTGCATTGCTTTCAGTGCTCCAGCCACGCACTGATCCATGGCATATGCAGTTTGTGTGTGCCATGTTGGACACTGAGACATCCTTGGAACAATTAGGGTTCATATCTGGTGTCACCCATCCATCCAACCCCAAAGCTCACCACATGGGCATTGAGGCCAAGCAAGGCCATGCCCAGTTGCAAAGGGACGGCACATTTCCCGTCCGACATGGTTACTGGTTTGAAATTCAAGCCTACAGCCTGGATGACCCCTGGGATGATGAGGTCGCCACCATACAGATGCACTTCAGGACAATTCGAAAGGTCATTGGTGATCTTCAAAGCCAGGTCAGTCGTCATGGTAGGACCAACATGTTGCCCGAGTCCAGCCTTCCGGAGCATGGCACGCCCATGGCACTGACAGTCACCGTACATCCCAATGACCCAGGCACCTTTGTCAATCCGTGGGAGGCCCTCCCTTTTTTCACTGCACTTCAATCGCAATGGCAACCCTTAGCCTTGTTACAGCCGCCAGAGTTGCCAGCTTTGGTCCCGGTTGTTACATGGTATGTTGACCACATCCGGTTTCCTCAGTGTTTCCAGCCCCGGTTGGTCCTTTTGAACCATAACCCTGAGGACTGGATTCAGCGCTTCCGTAGTGTCTGGGTTGATTTGATTGTGCCTCAACACGTGATGCATGTCCATATGATCCAGCCATCACCGCCTGAAATGCCCACCCATATTGCAGCCCACATGCTGATTGTACAGCAACCTATTGAGCAATTCAAAGCAGCTCTCATCACAACCTATGATTCTGCTGTGCCCAATGAACCGCCAGTCAGCCATGCATCCATGATTCCTACCCCAGTTGCATTCTCGACGGTGGTAGCATTGGCCTATCGTGACACTGTTTGCCCACACCCCAATGTTGACTGCGCCGTATGGGTAGGGGACCATGAGCTCCCACAACATGAGGAACGCCCGGTAGTGAATGGCCACTCCATTATTGTGGCTGTCCATCGACATGCGCCACCCATGCCAGCAGGTGGGGCCGAATGGGACCTCCAGCAGCCGCAGGCACCGCACCACCCCAACAACAACAGCCAGCCCCAATTGCCGCGCACAATGCCTGAAGAGCCAGCCTGTCCAGCGGGGAATGTGGACAAAGTAACCCTCAATCTCGAAGCTGTGCTACCCAATGTAACCCCCTGCCAGATCTTGGACGATGCAAAACCACACCTTTTATGGTTTGCCCAAGAGGCATGGCTATTCAAGCTTACAAGGGTGCCTCCATGCAAGCTCCATCCGTTGCCAGAAGGATTGAAATTGCCTGATGTATGCTACTGGCCGCTCATACACCCCATGCCGCCTGCCGACCCAAATCACCAACTGACCCTGTACCTCGATGGGGCAGCAAACGGCACACATGCAGCCTGGAGTGTCATTGCCACTATCAACCTGCCAATTGGTGAGGTCTTCATTGGCTGCATGCATGGGTGCGTCCACATTGCACCAGCACACCCACAGTGGATTGGCGCCGATGCAATGGACAACATAGCAGCTGAATTGACTGCGCGTGCCATGGCCCAGACTTGTGCGCTGCGATGGCCCCACCCCCATCACATGATATGCATTCGCCCGGACTTGTCACTGAGTCGGACCGTTGCCAATGCCATCACAACCTGCCGTTCCAACAAACAACTTGCCCAGCTATGCCGCATCCAAGGGCTATGGCTCACTTCCCGCACCAAGATTTGGGAGATCCGAGGACACCAAGGGTTTGCCTGGAATGAACTTGCTGACACTGTAGCTAAATGGGCTTTGACTACAGGAGCAGATGAGGCGGAACCCCAGATTCATGAGCTTCATGAGTTTGCAACATGTACACATGACGTCGCATGGGCATGGATGCAGACCACCCACCCTGCATTATCGGCGTGTTTTCCCTGCCTAGTTGACCAACAGGTCATGCAGTTTGACTCACCATCACAAAGAGTCACAGCCACACCCACTGAGCTTGTCAGAAGGGACCCACCGGACTCCAGCCATTTGCCATGGTCAGTGACAGCCGTCACCGCCAATGTGTTAGCTGCGGAGGTTTGGAGTACTCTGGCACGAGGGTCGAGGCGCACTGGGCAGCGCACACTCAGGCTTGACCAGCAGTGGCACCGCCATGGTGCCCACATCATCGGTGTCCAAGAAGCACGCACTGCAGCTGGGCAGTACCATTCCCCACATTACCGCATTTTTGCTTCAGGAGCAACAGTTGCCAGAGCGCCGCTCTACGGGTGTGAATTGTGGATCCACAAGACCAAACCCATTGCCCAAGATCCACAGGGTGCACCAATCACGCTTGGTGATGCCAAAGTCACTGTCAGGCATGCAGATCCCCGGCGTCTCATTGCAGTTGCGAGCATTGGCAAGGAGGATTATACTTTTGTAGTCTTGCATGCTCCATGCCAAGCCACCCAGCACACAGATGCCCATTCGGATGGGGATACCGTAGAGCGATGGTGGGCCGACACTAGCGTCATCTGGACCAACACAGTCACCACCACGCTCTGTTGGGCCATGATTGATGCCAATGCCCCCGTTGATGGTGCACATGGTCATAACACTGGCTCTTTGGGGGCAGAGCCAGCCAGCCGAGCTGGTAAATGCTTCATGCAGTTCCTGGTCGACCATGATCTTGCTCTCCCCTGCACATTTCAGCACATACATGAAGGACCTACCACAACATGGTCCCATGCCACTGGCAAGCAAAGTCGCAAAGACTACATTGCCATCAAGGCCAATATGATGGCATTGGCACAACGAAGCTGGGTTGACATCAGCCATGACAACACCTTTGCTCATGACGACCACCTGCCAGTAATTCTGCACTGCCAGGGGTGGCAGACGCTGCAGCCTAAGGACACTGCCTACAGGTGGGATCCAGAGAAGCTGCTGGACCAGGACACATGCCAGGCGTTCCAACGTGCCCTAGCTACCCTACCCATCCCGCACTGGTCAGTTGATGTTGATGACCATGCAGCGGTCCAGGAAGCCCAGATCCTGCAGTTAGGCCAGCAATTCTTTGCCAAAAAGCCCAGTAGGTCTCACAAAATCCAGTTGCAGCCAGACACGCTTGCCCTCATTGCGCTCAAGCGACAGGTGCTGGATTATGGCCGAGCCAATCATGAACTCACACACCCACCCTTCAAGCATGAGCTGAAGCAGCTAGAAAAAGCAGTTCACAGCAAGGTGCGTCGAGACACCCAAGTATTTTATGATGCCCTTCTGGACCGATTGGATCATGCAGGAGAGCTGCGCAACCACCGCTTGATGTACCAGCTGCTGACTCGACTGGGAAGGAAGAAAGGGGGCAAACCACCAGGACCCCGGCCCTTGCCAATGCTCAAGAAACCAGACGGCACTCCGGCAGCCACTTATGAAGAACAGCAGAACATTTGGATGTCTCAATTTGCAGCGGTAGAAGCTGGGGTACCTTGCAGTTGGCCGCAGTTGCAGCAGAGCCACAGAGACCCCAATGCGTCCCACGAGGTTGACATGATTGACATTGACCCTGCTGCATTTCCAACGGTATGGCAAGTCCAATGCCTCCTTTCCAAATTGAAACGTGACAAAGTCCCAGGGCCCAATCACATCCCACCTGCGCTTCTCAAGGCGGGTGGGGAGGTCATGGCAAGACACCTCACGATCACTTTTGCAAAGGCAACTGCAAGTGCTCGGGAACCCTTACTTTGGAAGGGGGGCACTCTCATCCCACTGTGGAAAGGTAAGGACTCACCGGAGCTCCCATCGGCTTACCGAAGCATATTTGTGTCGAACTATGCAACGAAATTGTATCACCAGTTCGTCAGGCAGCACTTGGTGGCTATCTGGGAGACTAAAGCAGATCAGCTGCAGTGCGGTGGCCGTAAGGGAGTCGGAGTCGACGTTGCGCACCACCTGATTCAGTGTCAGCAAGCATGGGCAACGGCCAATGCCATTCCATCGGCAATCCTCTACATTGATCTGAGGGCTGCCTTTTACACAGTCATACGTCAAACATTTACGTCACTGCCGTGTCAAAACCAAGCATTCATGAAGGCGATGGAAACACTTGGCATTCCAATCCAGGACATCGCTGCGCTCCTGGCCGCAGCGGAGAATGAGTGCGTGACCCACGGTCTATCCAGCCATATGCAAAAAATTCTCCATGACATGATGACCAACACGTTCTTCACAGTCCCGGGGTTGAACGATCCGTGCCACACAACACGGGGAACAAGACCAGGCGACCCCGTTGCAGATGTGCTATTTAACATGTGTATGACAAGCCTGCTTGCCAGTTTCCGCACCTGCATGGCCGAATGCTGCACAGCACCATGGCTTGGCAATGAGGATCCCGTCCAGGACTTCAGTGTGGCAGCTCCCCTTCCGGCAGAGGGGTATGTTGATGTAACGTTTGTTGATGATTGTGCCCTGCTTGTGCATGCCACAACCAATCAGCGCATAGAGGAGGTCATCATTGCCCTGGTCACATCCTTTGATGAAGCTGCGCGCACCAGAGGGCTACAAGTCAACTTTGACAGAGGCAAGACAGAGCTGTTGTGGAATGTCATTGGCAAAGGTGCGAAAGCAACCAAGCAGAAGTTGTATGCAAATGGCAACCAGCTGGCTTCGGAACACCAGCACCGGCAATACAAACTACACACCTGCCATGCCTACAAACACCTGGGTACATGGACACAAACCAAGCACCGGCATGCCAGAGAAGTACTTGCACGTGCAAGTGCGGCCCGCCAACAATGGGGCCAGCTGGCCCGTCCGTTCTTCAGAAGGCCTTTATCCCTGGCTACCAAAGTCAGGGTGTTCCAAGCACTGGTACTATCCAAGATGTTGTACAATGTGCATACCTGGGCAGGTGCCAAAACAGAAGAACTTGACCGATGGAACAACCACATGCGTGGGCCCATTGCCTTGCTGATGAAGGGGGTGTTAGCCCCTCAACGTAAGTTCCGCCACACCACCGACACCCTGTGCGCTTGGTGTGGGATGCTGCCCTTGCCCCAACAAGTGCACCTCAACAGACTCCGGTTTGCCAAGAGACTTTTCCAGAGATGCCCGGCCATTACATGGAGGCTGATGCTGGCTGACACTGGGCCATGTTCCTGGCTTGCGGCTTTTCAGGGATCTTGCCAATGGATGCAGCAGCACTATGACAAGCCACACCTGCTCCCTGCCTGTGCGTCTCATGAGGCGTGGATACAGCACATTTGCCTTGATGCTCATTGGAAGGGGAGGGTCAGAAAAACAGGCCGCCTGGCCCTACACTACAATTCAGCACAAGCGGAACATGCAATCTGGCAGCACAACTTCGAAGCCACTTTGCAGCAAGCTGGTGCCACCCTTCCTGAGGATCCCATGCCTTTTGCCACCGATGAACGATGGCAATGTGACCTGTGCCCCAAAGTTTTTGCCAGCAAACGTGCGTTGGCCATGCATGCCAGCAGAGATCATGGCTACCGCAAAAAGGTACGCTACTTTGCAGTTGGCACCGCTTGCCAAGTATGTGGGCAGCTCTTTCATGCACGAAGTCGCCTGGCCATCCATTTGGAGCACAACCCAAGGTGTTATGAAGTCATTCAGGCCTGCTGGCCGCCGCTGCCTGAAGCGGATGTGGCGCAGTTAGACCAAGAAGACAAACAGGTGGAGGCTGCATTAAGGAAACGGGGGTGGTGGGCGACAAAAGCATTCCAGCCTGCGGTCAAAACATTTGGACCCACACTCCCACCATGTGGAGACCCTGCTGCGGCAAAAATGTTCACAGAGATGTTGGCCCGCCGGCCTACCGATGCAATGGCCTACCACCAGTTGCAGGGCCACAAGATCACGAAAGCCCCGCCCACCAACAAGGGACTGTGGTGGCAAACGTCTGATCTCCCAGCATTTGTGCTCCACTCCCCCCAAGGTATCGATGAAGGAGGAGGAGCATTTCAACCTGGCGGCCTTGCCAGGGAAGCAGCCAGATTGCACATCCGTGCATTAGTAGTGGTGCATTTTTTCTCAGGGTTTCGCCGAGACAAGGACATCCACCACATTGTGGAACAAAGGAGCCTTGCACATGCCACCCAGCTGTTTGTGTTGTCGGTAGATTTATGCATGCAACGGCACCATGCCGATCTCGCCACACACAAATCACTCTGCTGGTGGAAAGCCCGTGCCAACTCGGGACAACTCGTCTCAATCGGAGGCGGACCACCGTGCGAAACATACACGGTAGCACGACAATTGGATGGCCTGGGCCCCAGACCGGTCAGGTCAGCCCAAGAGCCGCAAGGTCTCCCGGGGCTCACTTGGAAAGAGTGGCAACAGATCCACATTGGAGACCGCCTGCTGCGCTTCCTCCTCGAAATGCTGCTCCTGATGTCGATTTTGGGGTACAGCGGCTTCATCGAACATCCTCAATTTCCCACTTGGGAAACCAGCCGCAGCCTCACAAGCATTTGGTGCATGAGGGCGGTCCGATTGATGAAGCGGCTCAGATGTGTCAGCATTGTGTCTTTTGACCAGTGTGTGTGTGGCGCGGCAGGGCGCAAACCCACCACACTTCTTCTTGTTCGCCTTCCAACTGTTCGCCACCGACTCCTCCAGTTAGGCAACTCAGGACGGTGTCATCACCCAGCTGGAGCGCACCAGGCGCTGATCGGAAAGCAAGAAGATGGGTCCTTCCAAACGGCAAAAGCCAAAATTTACCCAGCCCTCATGAATGAGGTGCTGGGCATCGCGATGCATGACTTTGCCATGGAGCTGGACCACGAGACGGTAGCTGACACTTTGCCCAGTGAATTCGATGTGTACACAGTGCAGCAGTTCATGGACATGGATGTAGTCCAACCAGATTACCATGGGAACTGAATTGCCCGATGTACAAATGCACTTGCAGGATCGACCCAAGTGCCAACACGGCACAGCAGCAGGAAAGGAAAAAGGGGGTAGGTATACCACCAACCAGTCATTGGTAGATGGATTTTCCATCATTTCCCCCGATTTTCCCAACCCCAGGGACGGCCAGATTTTTGGGGCCAGAAAGAACATGGGCCCTGTTCGCAGTGATCACTTTCTGCACCCCGAAATAACATGTTTTGATTGTTGATTTTTTGAAGCTTCCATCACGGCTCATGTTGAATGGTGAAATATGCTGAATGCTCCAGTTTTGCTGCGGGATTTGCCATATAGAGCAGGGTTTCTGGGTGTGCTATGGTCAGGGTTGCTGGCAGGTTTTTAGCAGGTTTGCCATCCAATAAACTCACATACATGGATGTGGAAAGTCCATCATTATTTCTCATTTTCCTGAGGGAAGTTAGACAAGTTAGCATATGTCAGGGTCATGTGTTAAACCCAAGAGTAAAGCCGGGCATTTTGTGCCATTTCGATTGCCTTTGAATACCTTTCGGACAGTGAGTTGTTTCTTTTGGGTGTTCGGGGTTCACGGGTGAGATCATGTGAGATGCCATGTTCCAAAACGTTGCAGCAAAAGGGGGAAAGCAGGTTCCAAAGACCCAGCAGATCCCAGCAGTTGGATTGATCTAAGGGAAAACTCTGGGGATATCCCAGCAGTTTTGATGTTTTAAACATGTTCAAAGCATGGTTTTCTGCAGTTCCATCCAGGTGAACCAAGGAGTTGAAGAAGGCTTCTGTGGATTTGGTGGAAATCTCTGGTGGCACCTACGAGACCATGGCAATGATGCGCCGAGCTCAGGCAGTTCTTTGGAGCCTTAATCGGCTTAATGGGAATATAGCCCATGAATAAACACGAAAAAATGAATGGGATTTGTTCATATAATTTTATCGTATTTATTCATGTTAGTAATGATTTTATTTGATAAATCAACACGTTGTTTATATATACAGTAAATGAAATGATTTTGTCAACAGACGGTATTCATGTTGGAAATTAGGGTAATAATGAACCATCTATATCTTGATGATTTATACCGTCTGTTCGTAGTAACATTGTGGTTGGCTTGGTGCCAGAGGTGAGGAGCAAGGTGCCGGAGCTGGGTTGAAGACTTCGAAGCTACATACATTCGAAGTGTCCCATCTCTTAAAAAGACCTGGAACACTCAAACTCAAAATTACCCAAGCTTTGGATTTTAAGGTAGTTGGATAGTGTTTGATATAAATTTCGCTCCTATAGGAGTACTTTATGGCGGTTGGGTGTTTGTATTTTGGGCCTGCAGCCTCCCTCCCCTTGACCATGCCGAGGACACAAAGCAGCCAAGAAGGTGCCGATGGGGCAACCACATGTGGAATACAACTTATATTCGTGGGGTTAGTTGATATGTTGGTTTATTTCAAGCCTATTTGGAGCAAGTTTGGACAGTGTGGAGGTGGAGATTCGACGGGTTCAATGGTAACATCATGTGGAGCAGCAGGTCACCAATGACCCCACTTCCACAGTCGAGAAACGAATCTCAGCAAGCTTTGGCCCATATCCAACATAGAACACATGTTTTGATCATCCCATCTCCCAGCTTCCATGCTGCTTGTTTGTGCGACTTCTTGAATGTTCATCTCATCCGGTTCACTTGGCTTTGCCCAGAAACATGAGCAACCCAACATCCAATTGGATTGAAACGGTCTAAATCTAAATCATTTTAAATCACAATAAATCATCTGATATCATCATATCTCATCATATCTTATCACGTTTTTTCCCCCGCCAAAAATCAATGGCCATTTCAGGAACCTAAATTGGCGGGCTATGTAAGGGAATATCCCCACAAAATACGGCCTTATATGGTACAGTACCTCCATTTTAGGATCCTGGAATTCCCATTGAAAAAATGATCACACAAAAATATATAAAAATAAGATCCCTAAAATCCCACCCATTTTTCAGACACGCCCCAGAGGCTACTTCGTGGAGTTTTCGCGCACCGTCCGTTGGGCAGCCTGGGCCGCCTGGGGAATGGGGAAAAATGGGCGAGCCGGGAGGACATGGCGACATTGGGCGTTGGTTTATGGTTGGTTTGGACTCTATGGTTTGGACTCTGATCTCATTGGGTATGTTGAATCCTGAAAATGATGCTTCATTTTGGATCATGCTTATTATCCATTCAGCAGAACGGCCCCTGCTCGGTCTGCTCCCCAAATGCCTTGCGAGTTGTCCAGGCGAACGAGTGCCCAACTTGCCTGTCATGGCGGTTGGGGGCTTTAAGAGTTCCTCGGCCTCGGAGATCCTTGGGATCCTTGGGATCCTTGGGATCCTTGGGCTTGTAACAGTGACATTAATCTGCTTGGTGGTGACTGGAATAACCACTGGTTGATGGTGACTGGACATTGGTTTAGTATGGGGTAATGATGGTTAATGATGGTTAATCATGATTAATAATCACTGCTTGGTGGTTTGGAACATGAATGGATTATGACTTTCCATATATTGGGAAGAATCATCCCAACTGACGAACTCATATTTTTCAGAGGGGTAGGTATACCACCAACCAGTCAATGATATATGATATAAGTAGTATTAATATGATTACAACCATTTCATTGATACAATGAGCCATCATTGATATTTATGAACCAAGATGGTATGGTTCAACTATATAGATCTGGCTAAATTATAACGACCTCACTGCAACCTCACTGGAATGATGATTAGTAAGGGAAATTATCCCAATATAGCCTTATTTCAGGTTTGTGTATTATAATTTGCCCAGAAACATGCACATATAACCAATAAATGATGGTTGATTGTTGATTGATGGTTGCTGGTGACAAATGAGGGTTAGACGCTTAGACTGTAGGGAAGTGATGTTTTCTAGAGGGAAAATTGGAACATCAATGATACATATGAAGTTGATGTTCACAACCTACCATTATTTTGTGCTGTACCTGATGATGTCATATGATGTCTGGGTTATGTTGACATGCGTGATGTGGTCATACTGGCGGTATTTGTGCAAGCTCATGGATCTAGGTCTCTCGGGCAGTGTGAAGGCCTTGAAGGACTCGGGACGAGCCGAAGGTGGTGAATTAGATAGACCCTGAAAATCACCAATTTTTAGTGGAAACTAATCTTCCAAACCCTACCTGGCAGGGTCTATGTTAATTTACTGGAGGGTAACCTTTGGTGAATGGTAGTTCCATGGTATGTTTGCAGGTTTTGATGGGCAAAGATTCAAAGTCTTCAGCTGAAAGCAATTATTGCAAGGTATCAGTGATGATTTGGCACCAATTGGACCGGATCTTGAGATGCCTTGAGTGCAAAGAAGTCTGGAGCTCTTACAAAGCACCTGTGACACTGTTGACTTGCTGGAAACCGAAGTTCGTTCCAATATATTCCAATATTCATTCCAATATTCATTCCGTTCCAATATTCATTCCGTTATATTCCAATATTCATTCCAATATTCCAATATATTTCCAGCAATTTTCATTCCAATATTGCTGGAAATTGCTGGACACCCGACATCGCTCCCCATCCCAGGAGGGGAAGTGCGATGTGGTGGGCCTATGCCGTGCCCTCTGTCTTCAACCGGATTTGCCATCCAGGACGCCCGGAGGATCCCCAATCTTTGGTATTATCCTAGGCATCGTAACGGGTAACCTTGGTGAAGAAGTTCCAATAGGTCCCAAAGGTAGATATAGCATGATATAGCTAGGTTATATATTGTTTTTACGGGAGTACTATTTGGTATTCCCCATACCTCCCTGTAAAGTAGTGTCTGTTGTCCATTGTAATGTATCTGTTACTTCATGGCTCAAGCAAAACAGTGTGCGCGCTTACTGGCTGA
>Ga0126342_10016702_pt1 | contig 12765 bp, 8 predicted proteins | sample Cyp1metagenome_FD_92528 | JGI IMG/M metagenome (GOLD analysis project Ga0126342, IMG submission 92528) | Coral microbial communities from Lord Howe Island, Old Settlement Bay, Australia - Cyphastrea 1 metagenome | ecosystem: Host-associated > Invertebrates > Cnidaria > Coral ...
GACCCCTTGACTGGTGAGCAATTGGATGATCCCGATGCCGTGCCCGACTATTTGGTTGGAGTGAACAAATTGTTGAAAGCTTGGGAAGAAATGACTGGCCGCACTGCCTTGGATAAACGAGGTGAACTTCGTCAGGCCTTCTACATGGACCTTAGCAGAAAAGCTGGCGAGCGAGTGAGTGAGTTTTGCACTCGCTATCGCTCATTGGTGGCTGATCTCCAAGGAGAAGGAGTCATTGTGGGCGATGCCGAGCTCGGTTGGTGGCTCAGACAGAAGATCGGCTTGGATCCTTTGTGAAAACAGCTGCTGGAAACTGCCTTGCAAGGCAGTGAGGACTACTCGGTAATTGAGGCCGAGATTTTGCGCCTTTTCAGAGATCTGCATGACAATGATCCATTGTATCGGCGACCTGAGAATCGACAGCCTTTGACGATTCGCAGGATGTTTGGTGGCAGATCTGCATCAGCTACATCGTCGGCTCCATCGACGCTTTCAAGAATGACTTCAGCGTCCTCTTGGCAGAGACCTTCTTCGATGAAATCTGGCACTTCAACGCGTCAGGTCAACATCACTGAGAATCCTGACGAAGAAGCAGCCGTGGAGGAGGAGTTGCATGATGAAGCTGAGGGGCAAGATGGTCCTTCCTCTTCACTGGAGGAAATACTGCAGACTGAGGCCGAGGTGCTTGCGGCTGAATTGCATGAAGCTGAACAAGAAGGTGTCGATCCCTCAGTGCTTGATTCCTTGGAGAGCGGCATCGAGCAAGCTGCTGAGACCCTGGTGACAATGAGGGAGGCTCGACATCAGCTGCAGTCGGTTCGCAAGGATCGTGGATATGGCAAGTCTGATGGACCGACTTTCAAGCATAGCGGCACCTCTCAAGTGGCCAATCGAAAAGCTTCTGGAAAATTCCCCTGCTACGACTGTGGCGAGAACGGCCACTGGGCCGGTGATGCTGCTTGTAAGAAACCTGGTCAAGGACTTGGAAAGAAGAAGAATGATGGTCGCAAGCCTTTGCGACAGGTTCGAGTTGCAGAACATGAAAGCTGTGCGTCTTCTCATGCCTCGCCTGGAGGCCATGCAGCTGATGTGGTGGAGCATGCGCTGCCATCGCATGACGTTTTGGTTGCAGAGGTGCTGCTGAGTGGAAAATTTGCGATGTCCGAGCCGGTTTGTGGTTCAGAAGCTCTTAACTTAGAGCAAGCCTTGACCCAGTCAATTTCACAGGGTGTTTCCATGATCAAGACCCCCGATGGACTTTCACCTGCTAAAAAATTGGTATACTTTGGACTCAGCATGCAATAGAACATGTGCTGGACCTGAATGGTTGCGTGGTTATCTACTTGTACTTCAACAAGCCCCTAACCATGTCAAAGACCTTGTGCAGATGCAGGTTGAGTCTGAGAATTTTAGGTTTGGTAACAACGGTGTGGTTTCCTTATTGCAAAGATTGCGACTTCCTGCACTCATTGGTGAAACCTTGGTTCTCATTTGGGTATCTATGATTCCAGTCAGTACTTTGGACTTTTGCAAGCGCACTATCCAGTGCTCCCACATTGCTTCTGGCATTCTGCAACTGTATCAGATGGTGGCAGGTCACTTCAGACTGGAGCTGCTGCCGAAGCTGCCCGAGCAATGGGATGCGCCAACTCAGTCATTGGGCCGTTGGCGAAAATGTGGTTAAGATGGTGTTGTTGAGTTGTGGATAACACGTCCTCAATGGGTCTAGTATAAGTTGCAACATGATCCCATGTAGTTTGTGAAGTGTTATGATCATTTGTTGACAAAATCGAGTTTGCAAGTATGTTTATGTGAACCTGAAGCGGCAAAGCTCTTGCGCGCTACTCCTCCGGGAATTTGATTTCGGCTCGAGCGTTTTTGAAGCGTGTTCGCAAGCGATCATTCCATGGAATTACCAAGCAATCGAGAAAGATGCGGAAATCGATGGATTCGCTTGATTTCCAGGCTTATTATCTGAAAACATTGTTACGATCATGATATTTTCCTATGGGTCTTAAAAAAAACGCACTTGCACTTCTTACCTTTGCCCTATCATGTGGTCAATTGCCACCGAATCTATGATGAAGTTGAAGGTCTGGCCTGCAGCCTATTTGAATAAAGGTATTAAGATAATAAACCCTTCCGTTCTTTCGGAGTGTTTTTGGCTGCGCGATCGTCTTGGATTCCATATGGCGTTTTTTGGAGGACCCCATGGTTGGCAGCATGTTGATGATCAAAGGCCTTCTAGGGCAAAAAGCAGCAGTCCACAGAGAAGCAAATAAAACATGCCCAAGAAATTGCTCAGAAGCAAGTACAAGCTGGCCAACAGAACCTTTCTATCAAAGACCTGATTGGGCCTCGCGGTGGATTACCTACCTTGAAGAAGGACTTGGTGCGGCTGGCAACACTTTTGCATCAACAGACAAGATCGAAATCTTGAAAGAAAAGATCCGTGGTTCCCTGGCGACGGTGATCAGTACTGTGAAAAATCGGAACTCTCCTTCCAAATAAACAAGGATGCTACCATGATGCCTTGGTTACCGACTCCGCCCAAAGGTTCGCCAATTATATCAAGGACAACAGTATCAGCGTCTTCCTACGGCGCAGACAGCGCCAAACTGATGGAGTTGGAGGCAAAGTTGCAGCAGACCATCGAAAACCAGGATTTCAAGTTCAAGGACATATTAACACAGATAATGGTTTTCTTCCAGACAACCTCCCAATCCATGCAAGGGTACTCGGAGGTTTGGATTTTGCCGAAGGAAGCCAATCATGGACCAATACAGATGGACAACGGGGATGTCGTCGATCAAGCAGCTCGACAGATGGGCATCACCAGAAACCAAGCCATCGAGCTGAATGCGATCCGCCTGCGAGACCTGGCAGAAGGTCAGATGAGCAAAGCACCTAACGGGATACGTTGGAAAATTGAAGGACAATATCAAGACCGGCATGAAGCAGATGGGGATTGTTATTGTTGTGACAGAATTGCAGTCTCTAAAAGCAAATTTGAAGTCTATGAGGTAATGGAAGCCATATGTGATTAGGAAATTCGAGACAGCATAAATGAAACATTTGTGTTGGAGGTGGATTTTCCTGATCCAGTCATTACCGAGGTATACACTGTTATTGAATTGAGCCGGTTGTCCGCGTTGAGAGGAGGTGAAAGCTTGACCTTCAAAACCGGCTGGAACTTTCTTTTGGAAGAATACCGCACTCAAGCGTTGAAACTGGTGCGACAACTTCGCCCTTATGTCCTGGTCATTGCATTCCCCTGTGGTCCTTGGACCTCTATCAAGATTCTCAATAGTAACGTCACGGTTGTGCCAACATCAAGGTTGAGAATATTCGAGAGGAAGTCAAAATCCTTGTGACCTTTCCGGTGGAGCTATGTCTAGTTGACCTCAGGACGACATTTCCTGCTGGAGAATCCACTGACTAGGAATGATATTTTTATAGCGCTGATCGATCAGATGTTTTTTGGAGTTTGCAGAGCGTCTGCGAGCTTCATGCAAAGGCAACCAAATTGGCCACTTCCTCTCAGGCATGGGTATCATTGGTACAAGGTCGACGATATGACGGGCAAGATCAGCATGTTCCAGTGATTGGAGGCAGCAAGGTGACTCAACCAGGGCCACTATCCCCCTGCTTTTGCGGCTGCCATCGTGCGATCCTTCCAGAACCAGTTCGACTTTGAATCAACGAGGCCATGGCAACTGAGCAGAATTAACCCTTGGCTGATGACTCTTCAGCTGACTAGCTGGCAGCTGCAATCGCTGAGGAGAAAGATTTCACCATCAACCCTGCCGTCAAAGAGACACTCTGCAGCCGGCATGAGAACACAGGCCATCCAGGTCGGCGTCGACCTGCCCGTGCTCTTTTGATTTGTGGAGCCCCCAAAGAGGCCATTCTTGCAGCCAACAGATTGCAATGCTCAGTTTGTGCTGAACAACGTGAACCCAAGCCAGGAAGACCGGCTTCCTTTTGTCAGACCCGGCAGCTTGGTGCCAAAGATAACATTGATTTGCTCTTGTTGGAACATTCCTTCCGCCAGAACTTTGTGGTTGTTTTCGTGACCGACAGCATCAGCGAGCGCCTGGAGAAGCGTTTGCAAGAGCATAAGGATGGGCGGGGCACGTTGGATATTTGTTGGACTGTGACATACTATGACTATGAACTCCAACTGATGATCATTGAACTAAGATTATGATTAAACTCGATGAAGTTCGAGCAAAACCCAACCCAAAAACCCTTGTGAATATCAGCGCAAAAATTCGATGCATTAACATCCTAGTACTCCGTAGGATGTTGGTCCTAACATGTACTTTCTTAACATATCTAAACATCTACCCACAGCCAAACAGATCCGACTATTTCAATCACCAAGTCAGCAGGATTTTTCCCGCCTGTTGACGGAAAAAAATATAAGGGAGACGATGTCTGATAACGTGGCCCATGACAAGACCAATGACATGACCCAAGACATGATCCACCGGGCCGCGTTGCTGTCACAGGATGCACTGGTGTTGGAATTGGGCATCTTGTCGTGCAATCACGCAGATAGCAAAGTATAGAATGACCTTTAGGGGGTTCACTCTATTTCGCTTTGAACTTTCAACATGAGCATCTCACGCAGGGGCATATCATTCCAAAAGCCAGTGTGTTTTCTGGGGTGTTTCATTTCACTGTAGAATCACGTTTCGATCACATTGGTGCGCATTGGTATACATTGGCATTGACCGCTTGATCGCTTTTGTTAAAATTATTTTCGCATTCGAGTTGCATTCTATAACGGAAACACTTGCTCAGAGATGTTGTTTTTATGCATGTAAAGATTTATATGAGAGCGTGACGTTTTTCTTTCGGCGAAACCCCCATTTCATTCTACAAGAGAACGAAATTGTTCATTCAGTAAACGTTTTGACCCACACTTTCATGTCATGAGGAGTTCCGGTTTGTAGAACGTGTGCCCACAGTGCTTGGGAACAGCGACTCGGTAATATCGAACAACTTTGCGTAGCCCAGGCCCCCAGCTTCAAAGAATCATCTTCTGGGCCAAACAACGTTTGAAACTGAGCCGTCCAGCTGAAACAGATTGAAGCAGTTGTTGGGGCAGTTGATTTTTGAGGCTCTTGTTTAATTTCTCGTCCGGTGCGGCCATCTGAGGCTTCGACAAGTTTGAAGCAGCCCTCGGCCTGCTTGGGAGCGCTGTGCCGCGTGTGCACCTCAAGTCAAGATCTGCTCTGCGCAGGATCTAGACTTCAGAAGATCCGATTAACTCTAGAGACTTCTAGAAGACTCTATTCTATTCTATTATATTCTATTGATGTCTTGAAACTCCTAGATCACTGCGTTTGTGATTTCTGCAGAAAAAACTTCAATTGCTCTGCTTCGAGCCGTTCCACAATGAGAGAGAGTCCTTTCCACCCGAGCCTGAGAGTTGTTGTTAGGAAGTGCAGGGCAGTCGTCCGACGAGGAGGAGCTTCAGGGGCGGCGGCCCGACGATTTCTAACTGGTATTCCCCAAACTGGGGTCAGCATGGGTCAGCTTGAGTTTGCTGATAATTATGTACTTTTGAAACGGCTTTGATTTTGTATGTGCGAATTGTTTTCTTCGTCCCACAGTCTCACAGAGATGTTTTACGTATCATATACACATATACACACATTATATGTTTTTTTACATTCATATAATATATATATATATATCAGTATATAGCTACTTGGAGCTTTATCCGTGGGGATTTGTGAAAGCACGGAACCAGACCCTTGCAGCGGAAGTCTTCAGTGATCAGACTCCTGGCTGGTGACACAGCCAAAGAGGCCAGCCAGCCTGGCCATGAAATATCAGAAAATTACTTCTGCAACAAATTATGTATTGAATGGTGGTCATGCCAGTCATAGGTCAACAAAATAAGAAGTTGCCAACTTCTTGTTTCTAAGACAACAAGTTTCATTCAATTTTTCGATCAGGCAGAGCACAGGGAAAAGCGCTTTTGGATTGGATTGAAAAAAAGCACCTTTTGATTGGCAAGAAATGCCTGTGCATAAACCCATTTTTGGGAACCACGATGCAGCGCCGCTTGCGTGAATTCAGGTTACCATGGGAATGGTTTTGACCAGATTGTAAAAGAGGGAAGGTATGAGATGGAAAGTGCTACAATGTATTCAGAATAGGTCAACTTGATGGATAGAAATTGTAATTGGTTTGTTCAATCGCCTTGGAAAGTCTTTAACCTGTGTTTTCAAAACTCTTGGGTCAGAACATCTTAGAGCCATGATAGGGGTTGTGGCCAAAACTTTCCAAAACCACGAAAAGATTCGCATATCTTTTTCCCAGTGTCTTACGAGGAAAAGTAGTTTTTTTTCCGCTTGCGGACATAGATTAAATTTAGCACACCTGAGAAGATGCAGTATACATTTTGTGGATGAGTGCGTGTGCGTGCTGTTACGTGCATTGCTTGATCGGAGTGCTCGGACATTGAACGGCAGTGTTCGGACATTGAGCAGGAGTGTTCGGGCATTGAACAGGAGTGTTCGGACATTGAACACTGTTCAATCTCGGAACACTCCTGTTCAGACACTGAAGGCCGGGCCCTGACAGTGACAACATGTGTGATTGTGTTTGTTTGATCTGAGTACCCAACAGGATCCATGGCTAACCGAAACAAAACCAATGACTCGCAATCCATCCCATTCCATCATGACCCATCAGAATCCTTCATATTCTATCATGATTCATCATGATTTTCCATTGTGGCGGTGGATGTCATGCCATGCTTTATGTGACCACGGGTGGATGGTTTTATGTGTCATTGGGCTTTCCACGGGTGGAAACCATTCGTGACCTCAGGGATGGAGTGATTGCTTCGGTCGGAAGGCTCCTGGTCCGGGTGCCGCGGGGCGCCTGGGAGCTTATCGCAACCATTCCCATATTCCATATCGTCCCCTTGCTTTGGTAATAGATCAAACGGATAGTTACTGCATCTAGAATTGAAGTAGATGACCGTCCCAATTCCAATACATCGATGATTTTTTCCTGGCCTTGAGCACATGTATGCATTCTGTAGCGTGGAGCTCATTATGGAACCATGGCCATTTCGGATAGAAACTCTAACTCGCTTAAGCCAAAAATCTGGAATCACAAATCCAGACCAACATGTTGAGATGCCGATCTCCCACACCCAGAAGTTACCCAAATTTGGAATGATGCAAACCATGACTTGAAAGAGGGAAGTCTTGAAAAATCTTGTGACTTCCGTTCAAACTTTTCTGGTTTCAGACGTTTTGGAGGTCTTCCAGGGCCTTCAGGCTTTGGTCCCAAAATTTCCAGGGCCTTCTTCTGCTCAGGGCCTGCGCGAGGGAGGTGACGGCACTGCCTTTGGCAGGTGGGGGAGCCAAACTTCGTCGCGGCCATGGATTTGGGATGATGGTAGGAAAACCAATAACTTAAACTGCAGTAGGCATCATTTGCTACCAGATTCATCTACCGTGATATTTCCATTTTTTTATCATCTTTTCAGTAGATGATCCACTGAATGAGGTTGATTTCATTGAGCCACCCACATCAGTATAAGCGCAATGACTTTCATTAACATGATACTGCGGTAGTGCAATGTAGATAATGTAGCAAACTCAACGATGAACGACAACTGATGGTAGATTCTGAAGCGTACCATGTGAATTGTAGGGCCGACGTGGGGCTTATTGTAGGTTGTATCAATTCATGGTATATACAAAGCATCATTCGTTATATATAAATCAAGTGATCATTATTACAAAAGCCAGTTAGCTGGCTACGTTGCTATTCGCGAACGAAGTGAGTATTTGCAGGTCTGGGGGGGTCTGCCAAACGGGATCCTTCTCCCGCAGTGTCAAGGGGATTAGGGTGCGTCATTAGATCGTTTTTCCGGGTTATGTACCATGCGGCAAAAGGCTGACGGTGGGGTATCTATCCGTCCCAGGTCCGTGTTTTGGTTAGTGTCAACGGTGTCAAAAGCCTAGCAAGCACGTATGGAAGGTCTATCCAACATCTAATTACCGAAACCACAGCGCAAATCGACTTGTTCACAGTCCACGAGAAACTTATCCCAAAAAGTCGAACAAAAGTCTACTTCAAATCTAGCAGAAAGTCTACCCAAAATTTACCGCAAATCTATCAAGCATCCACGAAAGACGAGACGGAAGAAGAAGAAGAAGAAGAGAGAAGATGAGGTAGACGGGAGGATAGGAGAGAAGCGGCATGAGGTGAGATCCGTATGTTTTGCTAGTGTACGGGGCACCCCAACCACGAAATCAATTTCAAAAAAAATGTGTAAAAGAACATGGAAAGTTGGGGTAAACTTACCAACAGTATATGGACCAAATTTTCGCTAAAGATGAGATGGGAGGAGAGGAGGGAAGAGGTAGGGTAAGGTGAGGATTTTGGCAAGTATGTGTCTTTGGTCAATTTCAGCGGTGCCAAAAGTCTACCAAGAAGCTACCAAAAGGTGACAAAAAATCGGCCAAAGCCGGGCAAACGTGTGCAAACAGTTTACTTTGGAAAGTCTGCCTAACATTCACCAACAGTCAAGTAAAAAAAATTACCACATGTATTCAAGATGAGACAGGAGGAGAGGAGGTATGAGGTGAGGTGAGGATTCCGACAAGTACGTGTAATTGATCAGTTTCAGGGGTGCTAGAAGTCTAGCAACGATCCTCCCGTTCCACTGCACGGTCTGCACTTCTGGGGGGCTTGCTGCGGCTCAGGTTGCTATATCTAGATTGCATAACACAAAAGTGCAATGAAACAGCAAACAGTTCAAAATCAACGCAAGGTCTGAGACTTAAGAACAAGTGGCACGGAGTGAGTAAATTCATATTTCGTGTGACAGTGGCCAGAATTCAAAATTTATGATAACTTCAGCGCTGCCAAACGTTGAGATTCACTATCTGCGACTGACCACTTCGAGTCTCACAGCCTGGTGCCGCTCAAGCGTAGCAGGGAGCCAATGTTAGCTCGGTGCACGTAGTGTGATGGGATCACAGACCAGCTAGAAAGGACAACTTCAGAATGTTGAAGTATGTCGATTTCTGGAAGTAGGTGTATGTTTGTTGTACTAATTAGTCATTAATATGGTATATGGTCTTGGATCAGGAATCAGTGATGATGGAAAGCAACAAGTTTATTAGATATTACACATCGACCATACAAGGCTATGGAAGCTGTTGGATAACAACCCCTGAACAGAGCCCCAAAAGTCTAAAGCACCACAGGAATTCATGACGAATCAATGTGGACTTGTATCAAATCTTTTCAAAAGTCGACCAAAAACCTACCAAAAACAGACCAGAATGCTACAAAAACTATGCCAAAAATCTAACAAGAACCTATCAAAAGTCTATTACAAGTGATCTACAAAGCCACCCGGCGTCTACTACAAACCTACCAAACATCTAGCAGACGCCTACCAAATTATCCGATTGGTGGAGCATATGTGAAAATGACTTGGGCGCGGAGGCATACGACATTTTATGTTATAATGTCCCCAAACGAAACCCAGTGCAGGTCCAGTGCAGGTAGCAAACTCAGTCACCAACCGTAAGGTTAATCACTACAATGATCTACAAGGCTTTTTTTCTGGACCCATGTGCAAAACCTCCGAGCTTAATACTCGTAGTATGTATATAACGCCCCCGAAACGGAGCCCCAGACAGGAAGAGTATTGATAAATTTCAGTAATAAGACAGCCTCTGGCTTCCGTCTGTCTCTTCTCAGGTCAACTATGGATCAACACCTTGCCGTGTCTCACCGTTTTCACCAGTGCCGGGGTGCAGTCAAGACTGGCGGCCGAAGAAAAGCGAGAGAATGGATATCCGTTTCTTTTCGATTTCGCTTCTCATTTTTTTTTTGAATATCTTGAGTTGTTTTTTTCCAGCCTGGATGGCCACCCTTTGGTGCCGCCACTTCAAGCCACCGGCGCAGGGCCTGGTGGTGAACCAAACGGGAACCCACGGAACCAACGAAGCCAAAATCACTTGCAAATCCAAAGGAAGAATGTTGGTGTTTGCAATGGTCTGGAATGGTGATATGTCACGGTATGTCATGCCATGTTATGGTCATAATATGGTTCCATCATGTTCCATCGTGGTTCTTGTTAGCGATGCAATTATATGCCATGGGTCGAAAGCCGTCAAGACCATTTCAAAGCGATTCCAAAAGCATGGTACCATCCATTGCTATGTCGAAAAGACATAAATTGGTCTATGTTGGGAAATAAACCCATTTAACATGCCATGACCAAAAAATCGACGCTTATCTGGAGGTAGTGCTTAAGAGAGTGGTACCCAGTCTGATATCCGTGGGGATCTGCAGACCATCCATTTGATGTGAGTATCTGAAGTCACACAGGGACATGAAAAGACATAGTCAGTTCGTGCAGTATGTCACATAATGTCTGAATCATCGTATCACATATCGACATACATCTTAAAGGTGCATGTAGAATCTAGACACAAGCATAGACATGTATTGTACCGACAGTATGTCAATAGTCGTGTATAGATGTGACTAGACTACTAGATGAGTATATGTTGATGTGTAAGGATGAATGGAATCAGTATATACTAAATACACCTTATAATGACCCTGTACACTGTCGAGTCTGGTTTGCACAGTTTCATTGGAGCCTATTTTTTTCAAGAGAACTTCTTCGGATTTTGTAAGATGTTGTTGTTTCTTTACTTTTTATCGGATCAGCCTGAGCGGCAGAAGAAACCTAAAAAAGTCATCGCCTGCGAAGACTTTGGCTCAGCCACAGCAATCGATCGTGTCTTTTGGCAGTCATGGCAACAGGAAGGAAACTGCAAAAAGACATCGAGGTTGTTTTGAAAAAAGGCACGGGTGGTGAGTCGACATCGACAACGAGTCGACGACTGGATTTAAGCTACTAAGATCTCTGAGGTCATGGTTTGCTCATGTTGAAATTGATGTGTTTTTTTTGCATCTTTTTCGCATTTAGTTTGATCTTTTTCGAGCTCTAGGGTTTGGACCTGCGGATGTCTCTCCCAGTCTGGGATGATTTGTGCCCGTTACGATACAGATATTTACGGTATTTTGTAAAAAGTCCAGATAGGGTTGGGCCTAAATAGTAGTGACGTTTCAACTCTTCAATTTCCATTTGGGTATGGATCAGAATTATCAACCCCACAATTGACAATGAATGATTTCCATACAAAAAAAATCCAAAAATGACAAATTTTGCGGGTCATTGGTACCGCAATTTTGATTCAAAACCATTTATTCAATCTTCAGTGTTCTTCAACATGTACACACCACCTCAGTGTTCGACCTGGAGTATCAAACGTTGTGGCGGCGCATGTTGGGCCCATACCTAGGACATGTGTGGAAAGACCGGTCCGGTCACACATCGCACAGGTCATGAAGGGACCGAGGAATTCGCGAAGTTGTGGGAGCAGATGGCAAACGCCTCCACCGGCCCTCACAAGGACAGATTAGGTGAGGAGTTGTCGCTTGGCTGGTGAAGATCGAGGAAGGAACATGTCGGTCGGTCATAAACTAGGGTCTCCTTCTCATCATCATCCTCCTCCTCATCATCATAATCATCCTCATCATCATCATCATCCCCCTCATCCTCCTCCTCATCATCATCCTCCTCATCATCATCATCCTCCTCCTCACCATCATCATCATCCCCCTCATCCTCCTCCTCCTCATCATCATCCTCCTCCTCCTCATCATCATTATCCTCCTCCTCCTCATCATCATCATCCTCCTTCTCATCATCATCATCATCATCATCATTATCATTATCATCACTATCCTCATCATCATCCTCCTCCTCCTCATCATCATCCTCCTCCTCATCATCATCATCCTCCTCCTCCTCATCCTCATCATCATCATCCTCCTCATCATCATCATCCTCATCATCATCATCATTATCATCATCATCCTCATCATCATCCTCCTCCTCATCATCATCATCATCCTCCTCCTGCTCATCATCATCCTCCTCCTCATCATCATCATCCTCCTCGTCATCATCATCATCATCCTCCTCATCATTATCCTCCTCCTCACCATCGTCATCATCCTCCTCCTCCTCATCATCATACTCCTCCTCATCATCATCATCCTCCTCCTATCATCATCATCCTCCTCCTCACCATCATCATCATCCTCCTCCTCATCATCCTCCTCCTCATCATCATCATCCTCCTCCTCATCATCATCATCCTCATCATCATCATCATCCTCCTCCTCCTCATCATCATCTTCCTCCTCCTCATCATCATCATCATCATCATCCTCATCCTCCTCCTCCTCCTCCTCCTCATCATCATCATCCTCCTCATCATCATCATCCTCCTCCTCCTCATCATCATCATCCTCCTTCTCATCATCATCATCATCATCATCATTATCATCATCATCCTCATCATCATCATCATGCTCCTCCTCCTCCTCCTCATCATCATCATCATCATCCCCCTCATCCTCCTCCTCCTCATCCTCATCCTCCTCCTCCTCCTCATCATCATCATCATCCTCATCATCATCCTCCTCATCCTCCTCCTCCTCCTCATCATCATTATCATCATCCTCATCATCATCCTCCTCCTCCTCCTCATCATTATCCCCCTCATCCTCCTCATCATCCTCCTCCTCATCATCCTCCTCCTCATCATCATCATCCTCCTTCTCATCATCATCATCATCATCCTCCTCCTCATCATCATCATCATCCTCATCCTCCTCCTCCTC
>Ga0126342_10016703_pt1 | contig 12765 bp, 11 predicted proteins | sample Cyp1metagenome_FD_92528 | JGI IMG/M metagenome (GOLD analysis project Ga0126342, IMG submission 92528) | Coral microbial communities from Lord Howe Island, Old Settlement Bay, Australia - Cyphastrea 1 metagenome | ecosystem: Host-associated > Invertebrates > Cnidaria > Coral ...
AAGACGCCAGTAGCTGCAGAACCCAACAGCAACCATCCCAAACACAATGAGAACGCAACTAGCAAGATTAAAGCACTATGCTAATAGTAAAACAACGCCCTACCCCAAACACAACCTAAACGCTGCTTCGCCACTTTAGGTCTAAATGAGATAGTAAGACAGCAACCTACCCTAAACACAAGCTAAACAGGAATCCCTCGCCTCCACAGACCCCCAGAACTCCTGGTTTACCGGTACAGTAGTTGGATCCAGTCAGATTTTTAGGCAGGATAGAAACATGCGTTTCTAAGGTCAAGATAGGTCAAGTAGATCTGGTTATATCATGTTATATCTGGTTCAAGCCGCCAAAGTTAGAGCATCCCAGACCTCAAAGTCTCTGATCCGTGCCAAGGCATAGGCCAACATCGATAGCCCTGAGGCCAAGATTCAATTTCTCCCACTCACTAGGCCCCACGCGTCAGCCATGATCAGCTAGAGAAATATAATCATCCGGGAGTCCCCGGAGTAGATAGACTATGGAAAATTCAACAAAGCTTCACTAATTTGACATCCATCCCCATCGGTTTTCATCATTTACCCCTCAAACAAACCCATTTCTAAGAAACATGAGTCAAAGTTGCTACTGTATAATTTTTTGTATGTGATGTATGTTTACCAAAGAAACAAAACACCGTTTTGATATTAAGAATATAGAAACAAAACATTGATCATCATACTAAACAAACCTACATGACAAATGGGATACTATGATATACCCAATACGTACCAACGGAATGTCATCAGTGTGAGAATATATTGGGCAACATACATGGATAATCGCATGGTTGGTTTCAAATACTATTATCCCACTATATGAGTTTTAGATACTAGTTTTACTATATAAGTTTTACATAGTAGTTTTACAATGTTTTACATTCTATACCCCTTAATGTCACATTTCTATTCTTCCCATACAGTAATTCTCTAATCTATCCCCCTGATATCAGATTAATTCCTTCCACCTATTTAATACAAAACTCTCGCCAGAAACCATGGTTTAGTAGGAGAATGTAGCAGATTTACACTAATTTGGGACCATTTGTGGTGTGTTTAAAATTAGGGGGGATTATATCATAGCCCCATCCAATCCCGTTAAAAGTGGGCCGTTAGGTGTCGGACTTCAGCCTCGAGATTCCAAGCGTGCCACCGAGCTGTGCATGCGACGTTGCAAGCCTTGCCAGGCCTGGGGGCTGCAGACATATTTCCTTGGCTTCCCTCAGAAACTTGCCTACAAAGTGATCTATGGCAGTTACCCTCTGGTAATTTAACATAGCAATTGAAAATGGCCATTTATAGTGAGTTTTCCCATGAAAAATGGTGATTTTCCATAGTTATGTTAGTTTACCAGAGGGTAATCATACTTAATCTAATTCAATCATAATTTCCCGCTCTCAGATCTCTTAGCAGCCCGGCACGATTCTCCCGGAAGAGCTCCAAACTTTGATCCTGGCTTGAGCTCCGGCGTTATTTTTGTGCCCAGTAAAACGATGAAAAGTTGGGAACTGGCGGTGGCTTCATCCAAACAACTTCTGTGGTGTACAAACCCCATGCTCCATGGCTTCAACATATGTCAAACATGTTTATCCTGGTTGGTGAGTTTAACCATCTTGAAACATCATGGAGTTCGTCAATGGGAAGGATCACATCCCATATATGAAATGGAAAATAAAAATCATGTTTGAAACCACCAACCAGAATATAAAATGGGATTACTTGCAGAAAATAGGTCAATCATGGGATATCCATGGGGGGGTTAATAATGTTAATATGGTATATACAACCCACACTACTTGGTGCTATCCCATATCATGCCATATCCAGCCGCTCGCCTGCGACACCTTCGGGATCTGAGCGACGGCAATGATGGTGTTGCCAGCATCGAAGTGTTCAATCTCCTAGCGCAGCGGCGAGCCCCACACGTCCAGTGCCGTATGGGTTCCCAAAATGTCAGCCCAAATGGAGCGAAAAACAGCACAAAAAGCCCATGTTTTACCTCCTCTTGGGGGTAATTTTCTTCAGTTCTCCTGTCTGACTGTCATGATTGTCATGAGTCAGACAGGAAAGTCACACGATTCACTGGAGCACGCCTACGCCTCCCCTCCTGTCCCCTCCTGTTCGACCAAGTCAAAGAGGTCTTGCAATGTCGCCTCACGAATCGACATCCAAAAAGAGTTTGGGACAATTTTTGCCAGCCTGGAATCTGTCAAAAGATCCAACAGTGTCGCCTCCTGTAAACGTTGTAAACTATCACTTCGATGTGCGAAAGCCACCCACCATGTTCATTTTCCGATCATTTTCCCTCATTTTCCCAGGGTTTTTCCACATCTTTTTGGGGATCTTTGAAGCAGTTGACCCGGCCGCTCCTGGTCCCTCAGGGCGATATCCAACTGGATCTGGTTGGGATGTCGCACTCCAATGGATGCGAAGATGGGCGGAGGGCCTGGGAGATCAACATGTGCTGCCTATTGTGGCCTTCAAATGGGAAATCTTGGGGAATGTTGCCCTGGGTTCCCCTTGGGTTCTAGGTTCAAGTTCTGAGTGATGTTGTTCCGATGATCTGGGCAGAACCATCCCAGAAACACCAGCCCTTCTCTGCCTTTTTTCCCTTCTTGCCAAATCTTCGCATTGTAGAACCTCACCAGCAGTCATGTTCATGTCCATGTCTATGTCTCGAATCCAACGAACCCCTGTTGCTTCTTTCAGAATCCCTTGATGCATTTCGAGTTGGTCAAATTTGTCAACCTCAGTCAACCTCAGCCAACCCTCAGGCGTCAAGGGATGATGCAGGCCTCGTCTATGGCAAAATTGATATATAGGATGCCCATGGATGCCCTGATTTATAGTAGATAGGATGGTCTTGTATTATTTTATTTAGTGATGTGAGAGGATCTACTCGTCATAGCCATCTTCCATAGGTCTCGCTTACTGTGACAATCTCATTTTTATCAGCAAGTACCCAGTAGAGCTTTTCCGGCGAAAGCTGGGCAATCCAAACGATGATACCATGCTGGCATCCCCTTGTCCGGCCAGACGCACGGTGCAACATTTCAAAGGCAAAGGATGGTTGGAGCATGCTCATATCAAGGGTTGATTTGAGGGAAATTGCAGGAAACCTCAATATAACCCTATAACCCCTCATCATTCAAACGGTGCTGGGATACCTCCAACGTGGAACATGCTAATCACTTGCCAATCATATTTTAAGGACAACCGCATGACAATGGTGATTAGGATGGTTACGCTCCAAATGACAAATGAATACAAATGATAATTAAATATAATTATATTTGCTGGTGCGTGCCAATGCCTTATTTGCCAACCCAGTGTTTGCAACCTGACCAGCTATGCATCTGAGACTGAAGCCAAAGTGCTGCTGCAATTATGACAAGCTCTTTGATCCCTCGGGTAAGAAGTGCATCATCGGGAAACGAACTCCAAAGAGGCCATGGGCCATGGGGCTTCAAAATCCACACCCAACCCCAACAGCTACGCATCTTTTGGTGCTGGCATCGCTAGGTGGTTTCGGTACCCTGATTCCTCAGATATCGCTTTGCCCTCTTGGGCCCGAAGTCCTTGTCGGGTTTGAAGAGTTTCGAACCTGACATGAACTGCCGTGGTTGTCATCGGGGTAGGATGTCAATGACTTAGATCAACTTAGTCACAACCACTTAACCAGGACTGCGCAGGGTAAGGCGTAGCCACCCTCTGTCCCCTTCATAAAATGCAGATCATTCATTTATCATGTGAAAACATGTGAAAAACATTGAGAAACGATCATCTAATTTAAAAAAAAAAAAGTGTGGCAACAAGAAAGCAAGAAATGCTGGGCCTCATTCTGGGGAGCAAGGAGTGCTGTTTTCCCAGTGGTAGTATCAACAAGCCTCCCCAGGCACCTGGAGTTAAAATATCGCTCTTAGGTTTTTGGGGAAAGGTTCTAAGAATGGCTCTAGGAACTCTGGCTAACGCCAGTTTTTGCAAGGGATCAGGTCCATATGCAGAAAAAGCACACTCCATTTTTGGGGAATCCAAAGTGGTGGCACCACCAGTCCCAGGAGAATCGCCAGTTGCACGGGGATGAGCGGCAACCCAAGGAAACATCCCATCTGCGCTGCCTGACCAATAGCGATCGTCTTCAGTCCTTGGTGCCGGCAGTGCTGGAAAGCTCGCCGGCAGTGCTGGATATTGAGTACACACACATCAGGTATCACCGTGTCTATCAGGTATCACAGTACATCATGCATCAGCGAACGCTCCAGGAGGCAGCAATTGTTCCATTCACCTTTTCTGTTCAGGTTCTGCAATCCAGCGGGCCATGAAAGATTTATGACAGAGGTTCAGTTTCACTCCAGAGCAGGGTTTCACTTCTATCTTTCTGGTGCCACTTGCGCCATGTGCGCCATTTGCTGTTGCATCTAACAATAACTATCATGCAATTATGGTGTGCAGTTTGCTCCTTTTGACTCACAAAAAGACACCTCCATTCTATGCCTGCAGATGGACTCTTGGAACCTGACTGGCTAGGAGCTACCAGTTTCCACAGCTGCAATGAATTGGGCTAATCCCCATCACCCAAGCAACATAGCAGGCAACATACTACGGACCCCTCGTAGCGCCAGCTGGCAGCTTGACAAATTGAGGCTGAGGCATCAATTTGATCTCAATATCTTCCAGCAACCTGCCCGAAACTGGAGGATGACCCAAATGCTGAGGAAAATCACGAAGTCTTTTGGGTATGAATACACTAAACTTCCAGTTATACATTAGGCATGTCCCCACCTTGATGAGTTGTAGAATGCATTGTCCATTTGTTGAATCCCATTTTCGTTGTCCATTTGGGGGCATAACGGCATAACCCCTCCCCTTATCACGGTTTCTCACGGTCGTGAGTCACGGCAGCTTTCGACAACGCCCCAAATTCAGCCATACTCCCTGGTAAATTAACATAGACCCTGAAAATCACCAATTTTTAATGGAAACTAATCTTCCAAACCCTATCTGCCAGGGTCTATGTTAATTTACCAGAGGGTATCAGCTTTTATCTGCGGTCACTTTTTTTTTGTCACATTTCGACAATATCATCAGAAATGATCCCATTCTTTTTTCGGTGCATTTCCAAAAAATGACAGCCAGATCTGGACTCTCAGCAATGCCCAGGCTGCCACAACAGGCCACAACGTCTTCCGCCTGGGAGCGTCTGAAAGCTGTTTGGTCTTCGTCTTCCTGTCGGCAGGCTGTGAGGCATTTAAGGGAACATACAACACAAAATGATGAAACCAACTGGTTGGAAAAATATGGACAAATGACAAGCAAACGAGACATTGACTCAGACAAATCATCTCCTGTGATGTTCAATGATTCCATTGCCCATAGAATCCATGGTGCTGGTATTTTTCTGCTAACATAAAGGGGGTATATTGATGGGATCCATGCTACCATATATAGCAGCACCATGGATCCTATGGGTTATTGGAAATGATAATTTTGGGCTTCAACCATTTGGAAGGTGCTGCCACACTGCGAGTTGTATCGCACGCAACGCCTAGCTGTCTGTTGTTGATGATTGTGAAAGCAACTGATATGTTGTATGCTTATTTATTGTGAGTGTACGCATATATGTTGTATTTATATATAATATATACACACATACGTGTATATATATATATATACATACGTAAACATAGCCATATCTGAGTAAGTTCCCAAGTATAAACTAAAAATCCCCACCAGCCTGTCCCCTCTCAAGGTATTTCAAAACTGCCAACTTCCCCAGTTTTGATCCTCTAATAAAATCAATCAAAGTTCTGATTTTTGTTTCCCCGTATCGGACATGATCATCGTGACTCCTGACCCAACTCTCACAGTCTCTATCGCTTTTGGGCCATGTTCTTTGGCGACGTGACCCATCTTAGGTCACTGCAATTTGACCCACCGCATGGCTTGCACCACTGCGGCTATCTCAGTGCTTTGGATCTAAGTGCTGCCAGCGGCAACCGCATCAGCGCGGGGGGGGGGGCCACCCACCATTCAATGCTTGTCCTCATGTTCAACCTGTGGTTCTGGCATGGTTCTGGCAACCTAACCGTCCCTTGCCAGCTTAGATTCTAAGACAGGATAACTAGAAATCATGATCCTCAACCAACAAAAGTTTTTGATCACTGCCGAAATGATGCGGGTGCTGCTGGTTCCAGCTCTACGGCAACTCACTAACCTGCCATTCGCACCGTGGTTGTCAATGTTGAGTGCATTTTGGTATGCCAAAAATGTATGAAAATCTTACCAAGCTAATGGATGGCTTGAATGGTTAAGCGGTTAAACTAGAAACAACCAAGGATACCCCACAAAAACGTCCGACCAAGACAGCTGCAATGCCGCAAGCAGCAGTTCCTCCCTTTTTGCGCACGGCAAAATAAGTTCAGGATTTGCTGGAAATTCACCCAGCGTCACAACTTGCTGGGGCCAGCTGCCAGCACGGCTCGGGCGAAGATATTCTTGAGGAGCAGGGGCATTCCTGCAGACAGGATGCTGAAAAATTGGGAACCGGCAAGCCTTAAAGTCTATTTATCAATACTTGACTAGGATCTTGTTAATATCTATTATGTATAATATCTATATAATTGTAACCTGTTATAACCTATTGTAATCCACCACAACCTATTACAAGCCATTATTATCTATGCTAATTATCTGCTCAATTTTCATAAGATATTGAACTCCATGGTATAATCTAAAGCAACCTATTATTGTAATCTTTGAATTGAAATCCTTGACTGCACCAGGAATCTGACCACATGTTGACTCGAATAATTAATCACATTGGATGTATTCACGCGGAGTATGGCGGAATGCCAATCCACGTCTATCTACCTACCTATCTACCTCTCTACCTCTCTATCTATATACACTTTATCATCCTTTATACCTCTCTATCTGTCTATCTAATTCTATCTATATACCTATCTACCTATCTGGCCTACTTAACATCTCTGTCTCCATTCATCCCACTCCCCCACTCCCCGTCCAGCGGTATCCATCACCAGGTGCGCATGCCCTGCCGGCATGCACTGCGTCATCTCTTCAGCCACCTCCGGCTCCGCGATGAAAATCGCGTGAGCGTTCACGCGCTCCTCACCGGTCAGTGCCTGAGACCCCGGCGCGGGAAACGCGAAACGGGCATTTTTTGGGGATTTGGCACAGGTTTCCTGAAGAAATCACATGCCAGTTGATGTTGCTGTTGGGATTTGGATGACAGAAACTGCATCAGATCTCACCGGATCCTTGACCGAGATGCCATAGCCAAATCTTGTGGAGAGATGCCATATCCTTCAGGGCTACAAAATTTGACCTTCCCCAACAGGATTTGAGGTATATTTCAAAAATGGTGAATTCATTTGATATCATTTGATAATCCCCATTTTAACCAATATTAACCATGATTAACCATTATGAAAATGTGATAATCTGTATTGTGAGGTACTGTACTTGTTCTATTGGTCAAAGTTGGGATTGCTATCGCCATCCCGGAGGTTCAGCAGGCGGCCAGCAGGTGGCCCTGCCAACATCGAATCTGTACAAACAAGATCCAGAAAATGGTGGTGCATGGTGGTGCTACCACGGTAACATGATAAACTATGATAAATCATTGGATTTCTCTCCTGCAGATTCTGAGACATTCTCATCTCAACCATACCCCGTGGGTTCCTCGCAGGTTGGCGTCAGAGACCAGGAAAACAAAGAAGTCATCCGCTTCATGTTTCACTATCCTCGGCATGGCTTCGGGTACACTGCCTGGTGGGACCTGGGTAGTGATGGTAGTGCGGTCTCAATATGTAGGAAGGTGGAAAAAGTGTGATGTAGTGAGTCATGATACAAATGGTATGTACACAGTCATGGAAGTCTTGGGATGATCTTCTCAGTTGGTATTGCGGACATCAACATGCACACCTACTTGCTCATTGCTTGGGTCTGGGCATGTCGGACTCATGTTGGAAGAGGGCCTCATGATGGACCCATGCCACATCATGCCGCCGAAACTGTCAAGTTTCGGCAGTCATCAAACAACCGAATGCCATCCCATCACACGTAGTCTGATGTGTTTTCTCCAACAAATTTGAGGGATAGTTTTAAATGAAAGACATAAATCTGTAGTGATGTCTGCTACTGTCTGCTGAGATCACTAGAATTTGGCACCAGTATTTAGCCAGATCCCAGTCAACCATAGTCAACCCATTTAGTAACCTTTTACCAGCGATGACCACGTCAGCACGCCAAGCATCTCCTGAACAGCCTTGACCTTGGGTAGATCCAGCCGTTGCTCATTGGTGATTATGGGAAAATCTGGAAGCCCTGGGTTTCAATTAACATCAAAGGTAAAGGAGGTTTGCCGCAGATTCCTAAATTGGGATGATTTTATTGATTTTAAGGGTGATATCTTCAGAAAACTGTATAGGTTTTCATATTGCACAACGTTCCATTCGAATCAGGTGACCCCAGCAGACAGCGTGTTGTCCCCACTTCTGGCTGTGGCCGCATGGTCAGTCATGGCCTCGATCACGGCATAACGCTCCACGCGATCCTTGGGCGCCTCGCCCATTTTGACGAAGGGCAACCAGTCACTTTCCCCGCTGTGGCCGATGATCTCGTAGATGTACCTGATGACAGCAGGATAGCAGGGACGTTGGGAGATTAATGGAGAATTGGTAGGTAGATCAGGTAGAATTCAGGTAGATGGATAGGCAGGTAGATTGGTATTTGTGTAGGTAGATTGGCATTTGACTATGCAGATGGATAGCCACACGTGTGGCATGGGAAATTACAGCAGATGCTTGGAGATAAACTTGATATAGATGACAGACACAATTGAAAACATGGTTCAAAAACACTAAAGAATGGAGAGGTCATCAGCAAGAGCGGTTGTGTCACCAGAATTTGACGTGGTTTCTTGTTTCAACCAATGTCAGAGATTCTAGTCCAGGGGGATAATCTTCATAAATTGTTTCAAGCACCAGGAAACATCAAATTATATATATATAATGTCAACCCCGGATTAATAAACCATGGTTTATTAATTAGGGGGGTATTCCCCCAATAGTCATAATCTGATACTTAAATGGTATCCCCCCAATTAAACAACCTAGGGGTTTATTAATCCAGGGTTGACATTGTATATAAAAGAAAACAAAATAGGATTGAAATCCCAAATCAGAAAGGGTTTCTCCCCCAGACTTTCAGTCACCAACATAATGATCATTCGATCTCCTGGACGGTTGCTGGTTTGAGAGATGTATTGAAACTTTTAAAAAGCCTACCTGCCGTTATACTAGGTATACGTTCTTTTGAGATTGTTCAGACTGGCGGGGAGAACCTCTTCCCCAAGATCCCCAATACGAATGGAAATTCATAAGACAACAGATGTCACCTCAGCAAGGCAAGGCGTGTTTTTCGCCAAGGGGCTTGTGCTCCAAGCCCACCAAGCTTTCCATCATCATCACCTTGGGGATCAGCTGGTGCCGGTCGCGGCAACGCCATGTCGCATGGGATGGTGCTCTCATCTCATGATTCCCAAAAGTCCCCTAAATTCAACCTCCAATCTCGGCAATGAAAATTGTAATTCCCAAATCAGACATCAGTAGTTTTATGTATGTAATGTTATATGGTACGGTGTATGTCATATGTGTGTGAACTTTTTGGGATGATGAACCCTAACTCCAAACCATCATGATTTGCCCAGATAAATTGTTGGTTCTACGTCCCACTATACATCCCAAATAGATCCCATTACATCCTCACAAATCCCCAATAGACCAATGAGTCATATCCCGATGTATTGATTGTCAATTATCGATTGAACCGCCCGCCAGGTCTATATCCATCTATATCCAATCATATTCCCATTCTAATTGAAATCAATTCCCATGTTTGATGCTTCATTTTGACTATGTTTGGCACAAGTAGACATCAAGTTATATCCAAGGAATACGTGCCATACCGTGGTTTGTTGAGGCTTTGATGGATATACTGATATACCACGAATCACCCAAATACATATCCCACTATCCATCGCCATTCTGTATCCCAGCGTCTACCCCCCGGCAATCAAACGTGGCTAGCTGGGAAATCCCCGAAGGAAATGGAGGTTTAGTTCGCTGGGGTTATCCCCTCTGGAAGATGTTCCAGCAGGCCATTCTTGAAGCCAGAGGCTACATCCCATTCATCATCCCATCAACAGTCCATCAACCATAGATGATAATATATCTAGAATCAATGACTGCAGGGAATATCTCTATAATATTTTTTAATATGTATCCTATCATTATCCCATATGTTAAACCAAATAAAACCTAATATGTTTCCCATAGTTAACCATAGTTATGTAACCATAGTTGATGAACCATATATATATATACACAGTAGATTCCATAGTTGATCATCCATATATATATAATATCTACAGGATGGTGCCCCCCAGTTTTTAAGTTGGTTTATAAAGCCCATTAACTGTAGTTGTATCTACCATAAACTTTCATAAACCATAGATTTCAGCCACTTTTGAGGCAACTTCGCTGACTTGGCGATCTTGGGGGCCCCATCCTGTACCTTCTGGTAATTTAACATAGCTATGGAAAATCACCATTTTTAATGGGTAAATCCACTATAAATGGCCATTTTCAATAGCTATGTTAGTTTACCAGAGGGTAAACCACCCTTCACCGTTCCTTCCAACGGGTCACCATCGTGGCCATAAGCCGATCCAACCGGCCGTCGCCGTTAAAGACGGCCATGGAACCGCTCACGTCCACCACGAAGGACAAGCGCTTGGGCAGGGCTTGGAGGAAACCTCGGGGGCCCCTTGGATTCCTTGGATCAATGGGAAATCCAGGATCCTAAAATGGAGGTACGTTAGTACCATATAACACCATATTTTGTGGGGATATTCCCTGAAATTTAGGCCTGAAAAATAGGCCAAAAATATATGGTAGGTACCTCCAATCTAGGATCCTGAAATGGCCATTGATTGGAGGACCGAAAAAAATATCCACCGGGAATTTCGGGAAAGATGGGGAAATCATGGATGGGATTACCATAGCCATGACGGATCCATGGTGCTGGTATTTTTTTGGTAACATAAAGGGGGTTTCCGGTGATGGGATCCATGTTACCATATATGGCATACATGGATCCTATGGGATAGGCTAAGGAAATAGATGGAAATGGAATCAAGAAAGAACATGATAGGGAATAGATTTCATAATGAAAGGAAATCAGGGACATTGTTCCCATCTCTCAATTTCCGGTTGGGAAATAGGAAATTTCCAATCCCAATAATTTCTGAACATTACCAATAATAGGAAATAGGAAACCTCCAAAGTATCAGATGAAATTACCCATGAATGGGAAAGGTCTCTGATCATTTGGAGCTTTCCTATTGGGGGTAGCCGGGTAGCCCAAAACCATAGGCTTCAAATTTGGGAAATTCATGAAAAAATATGTTCCTGGTGGGGTGAAGAAAAAATGCAAGTTCACCGAGAAACATTGAGCATTGGGATTTTGACCAACTAGAATTGGTATTTTGCCAACCAACATTGTGGGATTTAGCACATTGAACTCTCAGGGATCCATAGGACCCGAAACCTCGGGCCGGGCATGGCATGGCTTGGTGGAAGCCTGGAGGCATTGATGCCACAGAAAGCGCAAATTTAAGGTCTGAAAGCACCAGTTGGTTATCACTCAAGTACTTATCTCAGCTGGCGATCAAAAATCCCATGGGTTTCGGGTTTCCAACCCCCGGCCCAAACATGCCCAAAGCCCCTGGCCAGAAAGCTGTGGTCTTCGCGTTGGCCACGACGTTTGAAGACGTTCTTCTCGCCAATGGCCAAATCCACGATCTTGTTGTCATCAAACCTGGGCCGCTGGTGGAACTGGTGGATATGCTTGCTTTCTTCAGCCATTTTAGGATATTCTAGGGACCCCAAGTGATCATTACAAGTTACTGGTCAAACTAAAAACCAATGAAACCTGCAATGATGTCCTCTTGAGACCAATACGTTTCAGTCGGAAAATGTGTTTATAAAAAACTGGGCTGGAGCTTCACTCAGTTCCCGTTGCTTATGAAGGGACGAGATTCACAGACCAAGATTCGGGGGGGTCCCGTCTCTCCTTGCACCAGTTACCAGTTACTGGGGAGAATGTCTCACCCCAGTGATTCCCATCTTAGCTGAGTAGTGAGACAACAGAACCGTTGTCGAAAAACGGCAAGAGTGTGTTGAGAAAAACAACAGATCCGGATCCCAGGGAAGAAAAAAACACAAAAAAAAACTGGTGGAGAATTGAACTGCACAAGTTTTATCAAGTTTTTGCATGGGATCTGTGGTTCCACCCTGCACCCCACACATCGATTCGGATTGATCATCCTCACATCGACCAGGAACTCTCCCAGCACCTTCCCACGTAGCCAAGTTCGTTCTCGTTCCCTGGCTTCAATGGATTGGAGAATAACTCGTAGTTGCCTTGGATTGCTGAGCTGCTGGGGCTGACATTTCTCATCATTTCCCCACATATTCCCCAATAGATATCAATAGGTTCATGTACCATAGAGTCCCAGTAGGTTCCCCAAATCCGCCCACACCGCTTTGGCGGTGAAGGCGTGCTTATTGGGGGGCAACAGCAACACTAAATGCTCAATGACATTTGTTAATATAGCAGTCGCTATATCAGCTTTAGCTGGGGGGG
>Ga0126342_10016704_pt1 | contig 12763 bp, 13 predicted proteins | sample Cyp1metagenome_FD_92528 | JGI IMG/M metagenome (GOLD analysis project Ga0126342, IMG submission 92528) | Coral microbial communities from Lord Howe Island, Old Settlement Bay, Australia - Cyphastrea 1 metagenome | ecosystem: Host-associated > Invertebrates > Cnidaria > Coral ...
ACGCGCTCCCCCTTGCATCGGCCGGGGTCAGCGAATTATTATTATTCTTTCCTGGCAGCTGTGTCATAAACTCTTTTTCCCTTACGCACTCCCCCTTGCGTCTGCCGGGGTCGGCGGATATACATACATACATACATACATACATACACACACACACAAACACACACATACATATATTATATAGTTAATTAATTAACTATATATATAATATAATCATGATAGGCATGCAGACACACAAAACCGTACGCATGTATGTAGCCTTGTTGCCCTTGATTGCTTTTGCCTTGTATATATTGTTCTAGCCACCTGCCGTTGTTTCTTCGCAGATCCTGGGGTTATCTTATTGGATTTACACCACCTGATGTGAAAACCACCGCCTAAGGTCACCACTTTCATCACCACCGTGGCACGGCTCTAGCACGTCCACCTGAGCAGCGGAATTCGTCCTGCGTTGCAACAGAGGATGCGCATCCATGGGTCATTGAAGAACTCCTTTCCACGGGATACTGTAACCAAACTTTTGAGATGGTTTCAGCATGCTTTTGTCAAGTGATTCTTGTGATGTCCGAATTTCTCGCGTGGTCAAATTTACGAGAAAACTCTGGCTCTGCAAAACTGCAATGCCTATGCCACGATCCAAAAACATCCAAAAACCAAAAATGATCCAACCGCCCAAGGCGGAGAAGATCAGAAAACCACTGATATTTTATAGGAAATTTGGATAAATTTGGCCAGTCTCAAGCGTTGAAAAAGGATTGAAATCAGGGGCCGACAACCCAGATCCATCATGATCCATCTCAAGGACGCAAGATATGTGGAGCGTTATGGTAAGGGATAAGAACGCCAGGTGTACAGATGCGTGTTGGATCATCCCCTTCGTCATCTGCCTGGGGCTTTTTATTTTTGTTTGCAGTGATGCCGGGACCTCAGCGGTCAAGCTTCGCGTTCCAATGGCAGCAGATTTTGTCTGCAAGCTCCTGGGTGTAGAAATGAAGATGAATCATATGTCACGAGATGTCACGAGAGATTCAAGAATGAACGGTGCTGATCTGATGGACGCCCGGTGGCCTTGCAAGTCCTCAACGCACGGTGGACCACGTCGTGTGATATGTTGTAGTATGTTGTAGTACTGTATTCGAGTCACTCCGCGACGAGCACCGAACCCTGATGCGGTCTTTTTAGAATTTTTGCATGCATCTTGACTTGTTTTGATTACTTCTTTGCCTTACTATCTATATACATTTAAGATCATTTAAGAACAGAATGAGGTTTCACCAGAGGGGTTTGATAAAGTTTTAGATGTACAGTAATTCTTATGTTGCAGTTGTATGTTTTTATGGTACAAAACTGTTCTGATGGTACATGCCTGATGATTTCTTATAATTCTTGCTATGGTTTCTTTTTTCTGATAAGATTGAATTTACATTGGAACACTCAATGGAGTCAAAATGTCAGAATTTCAGAGCTTAGGCGTTTAGTGTTTATTTTGATTTGCTCTCAGAATGAAGATTTTGGGTATTTCCCGCCTAAGCTGAAGCTGTAGCATCATGCGAGAGGCAATGCATCGCTCCACATTAAACTACCACGCTCCGACACCTTCAGTAGGGGCGGATTTCATATTCAGATGTTCAGTAAGGTAGTGTTTAACGCCCTTGTGAAACCACCTTTTTGTTCCTAGATTCAGGCCCTCCAAAAGGGGGACCTTAGCAACCTTGTGCCCGGCGCTCAGGGCAGAAACTTCTGTCAACTCTCATGCAAAACTTGCACGCACAGACACACATGAAGCCAGACGCACACACGCACACACATAAATACAAAACATATATAACTATATCAATAAATGTATAGTTACATAGATAAATAAATAAACAACTATATATTTATTATATATATATACAGATCTAGTTATAGAATTATGAGAAACGTACGGAATTGATGGGGAGAGAGAGAGAGAGAGTACGGAACAGATAGCCCAATGTTTGTTTGAAGCTCAGCCATGGTGCATAATGAAGCGATAGCATGCACTTCACCCAATCCCCCCCCTGTTGGATCTGCAGCAAAGGCGCCTCCCTGATCTCAATGGACATCTCTGTGGTCGTGGGATCAATCGGGCCTGGCACCTAGACAATGAGGGCCGGAGTGGTCAGAAGTGATACATACGGAATCATACGGAGTCTGACTCAGTTGGGGCCAGTTCAAAAGAGGAAAAGTCAATAAACTTTGCACCATTTGTTTCGATTTCACACGCACGGGCACAGGTATATTTGATTGGCAAGTGCCGTACGGCGAGACACTTGTTCCATGTTCCCCTTTCGCTGTTTCACATGGCTAGGGTGTCTCCAGACCAGACTGAGCTGGATCAACACCCGATGGCAGGACAAGCCGTTTCTCTACTTCTGCATGCAAGAGAGCAGCCAGTGGGTTTTTCAAGGAAATGACAAGAGGCCAGAAAATCTTGCTGAGACTCCAACCCAGACGCAAAACCTTTGTGTTTGAGACAAGAACAGCACAGTTCCAACATGTTCCAACAATGTTTGGGTCCTGTTTCGATATGTCTAAATGGTATTTTGTTTGGGGATATGGATGGAGAATGGATGGATATTTAACCTATCAATGCATATCTGCATATCATATGAATATCATATGAATATCATATGAATATCATATGAATATCATATGAATATCATATTAACATGTAGAAACATGTTGATATCCCCCCATTTTTTCACCAGCCCCGTTCTTCCCTCAGCGTTCAGGTTGGACATGGCCAACCCTGTTTGCGTCGGGCCAGCGTCTCAGGTCGGTCAGCAACAAAACCAGGTCGGTCAGTTGCTGCTCCGAGGATATGCCCTGGGACCTACAACACGAGCACGCGGCTTTTGGCCCCAGGGGCATTTTTTAAGGATGAGATTGTATTATATATACTGTATACATACGTATATAATATATATATATATAATTATATATAACATTATAACCTTGGTGAACTAACTTCGGTGAACTAACACAGCTATGGAAAACCCTATCTTTTAAAAGTAAATCATTTATGATTGGCCATTTTCCATAGCTATGTTAGTTTACTGGAGGGTTTTTTTAACGTGTATATAATGGGGTGAGATTGTTCCAGTCTAAGATTGATCCTATGAGGTGATCTGAAGATGCTTCACATGAAAAGATTAGCTGATGCCGAGTCCTATTCCATGAAAATTCCTTCCTAGTACCACGCATTTCAAATCCAGTCCATACATTTCAATACATCCTGGAGATTATTGTTGAATGTTTGACGCATGGGGCATGGATGGACCCCAACAACAAAAGTTGTGAGTTGCTGAGGTGTTGGCTGCCGCTGAACCAAACATACAAATGGGTTTGGAGCACAGAGCAACATTTTGACACAGCGCTTGCTGTGGCTTTGTTGAAATTGATGAAGTCAGTCTGCAGGTCCAGGACTATCCGACTCAACCGCCTGAAGCTGAGTGCAGTCTTGGTGTGTTCGTCATGTTTCGTATAGTGTGGGTCCAATTGCTCACAATTTTTCATAACGAGATGATTTTCCTCTTACAAATTTAATACCTCCATTTAGTTTGTGGATGTCTCGGCTATGTTTCATTGCCAGAGGCTATTCCTACAAGGATCTTCCCGATCTTGGCGAACCCAACCAATCTGACCAGCTGTTTTCGCCGAGGTTCATCGGTTTTTTGTGCCGACCCTCAAGGAAGTTTACTTCTTCGCTCTCGGATCAGGTTGGGGCCGATCGCGTTCGCCTGAGCAGTGCTGCCATATTTTCACTCCTGAAATCCCGGTAGTGACCAACCAGACTACTTTCGTATGATTATGTACACACACACATATATATATATGTATATAAATAAATTATATATATAATTATATATACATAATATGCATGTAATCGCACACACACACAGACGCGTATATTATATATTATATATATACACTAATATATACACATAACATGTAATGTGTTCACAACATAAGCACAAATTAGAGTTAGTCACTGTATGTTATGTACACACATGTCACTGTTGTATAGTTTTGAGTATGCAACTGTGTGAGATACTCGTATGTGCACGATCTCCCTAATTTTTGACTCCGTGCCAAAGCCAAGCTTGAAGACTCGCCTTCCGAACATCCAGCTCAGACGGGCTCAAGCATGGCATTTTGGTTTTTGTCAGGTCTTCGAAGACCAAAGGATGGCATGGATGGCAAAAACACCCATGATCGTAGACACGACTAGCTGACTTAGCAGTGATCACCTTGTTTTCTGCGCAAAAGCTTTGTTTCACCCACAAGATTCATGGATGACTCTTGGTGCCGTGGCCAGGCTGGGCAGTGTAACATCATGGTCCCCGTTCATGATGCATCCTTTCGACCTTCACCTCATTTCGGATTCGCAGTGAGGTACATTTTTCTCTGGCTTAGTGGCTTAGCACCACTGGCAACAGCCAGTGAACCAACAGTATCTTCATTTGATGCCCAGTGCTTTGGCCAACTATCAGCAATGCAGCCTGTGACTGTGAACCTGGAGAAGCAGGGAGAAGTAGCGTGTTTGGTGATGCAAGACTGATGGACAAGAAGGATTCTAGCATAATGCAGAGCTAGGATGTTTTGATGTGTTCACGGGCTTTTGAAAAGCATAGATCGCATGACAGCAAGGTGCTTCTCTGCCGGAGAAGCTGGCTCCATCGATCCCTGGCTGCAAATTGATGGTTTGGCTGTCTCAAAGGTAAAGCCAGCACATGCCAGAAAGGAATGCATCCCAGCAACGCCCTGCTTGTAGTGTACTTAATTCTCTCTCTCTCTCTCTCTCTCGCTCGCTCTCGACGAATTTCACTTCCTACCGTATGTATATATATATATATGTATAACTCAAACAACTCACACCCCCTTGCACACGTCTCCATGTTGTATATTGTCCTCATTTACGCTTCATGTTGCTGTGCAGGATCGATCCAGCACTACCATCAGACTGCTGCTGAAGGCGGGATCCAGCACTTCGTGTCATTGGGGATGGGTCAAAACCATTCAAAACCTACTAATTATACCATTTGGGTATGCACATCAGTTTACCAGCTATTTTGGTGTTCACCAAAAAAGATTAAAAAAAAGTACAAAGGTTTGACCCACAGCCATTTGTTGATGAAAGAGCATGTCCGAAAGATTTTTGGAATCCCCAAAGTGAAACTCTACTGGACATGACTTGCTGCAACCTATACAAAATTATGCAAACCAACAGTAGTTGTTTGTAGTTGATTAGATCTCTGAGACTTGAAACCTTTGGGATACTGGGAGGGTCAGATGTTGATTCTGCCCAGGATTGGGTGTCGCACGAGCTGGTGAGTTTTGCTGCTGCCTTCGTTCTAAAGGAATGGTTAGGCTACGATGTGGAGCTGGTCCGACTGGCGATGCGGCCTCAGATTGTCATTGTGGAACCAGAGTGAATTGCAGCGGCAGGAGTTTTGTATAATTCTCATGGATTCTCAACGTGTCATCATCATGATCCACCTATATCCACCTAATCATTCTCTATCCTCCTCATCCTCCTTCTTCTCATCCTCCTCATCCTTCCCCTCCTCCTGCCCTCAGAATCACAATCTCATACCCTCTGGTAATTTAACATAGCTATTAAAAATGGCCATAGAAATAGTGGATTTACCCATGAAAAATGGTGGATCTTTCCATAGCTATGTTAGTTTACCAGAGGCTAATCATCCTTGTCGCATCTTGTCGCGTTTTCTCAATGGCTGAGGTCAGTGCCAACCACCGAAGAAAATGCCGACCGAGAAAGAACTTTGAGGGAAGGTGCGCCCAACGACACCCAACGACACCCCATGGAAGCCATTGGAAACCTGTCCCCTGTGGTACAGCAGCTGTGGACCTGTGATAACCTGTTCAGGAATATGGGATGTGGACCTTGAGAGCTGGATCGAAATCCAGAATGCCGAGCACAGGGATGTGATGGGCAGTTTGCTGGAACCAGTCATCCCCATTGGCTACAGTGGGCGTTCAGGTGCACAAGTGGGATCAAATGAGAATGATGGGATCAGCTTGAAAAACACGCACGCAAACGCATGGATAGATAGGTAGATAGATAGATAGATAGGTAGATAGATAGATAGATTGATAGATTAGATAGATTAGGTAGGCAGGTAGGTAGATAGATAGATATGATTGAATACCTGTGTGTATAATGTGTAGACATAATGTTTATGGATATAATACTTGTGACGGGGTGTCTCTACCGCATTCCAGCACCCTGCAGCTTTTTTTGGCAGGTCTCTATGTCATGCCATATGTCGTGAACGAGGAAAAGTACGCTGATTGGCACAAATTTTATGCAAAGCCAGGACTGCTGCGAGACCCACAGCTGAGGACAATTTGCACAAATGCTATAATGTACTCTAGGCATTTCTGCGACAATTCTTTGGCGCTTTTCATATTCATGTATTATATATATATATATTAATGTATATCATATGCACCTTTCGACCTCAAGCAGATGCATCTATTTCCATTTCCATTTCATAGGCTATAGTTTTAACTTGCTTGTGATTGACTTGCTGGTGCCTTGCAGCCCTCTGAAGAGTTGTTGGCTCGTTTGTTTCAGCAGGGCCTGCCTCATTTGATATTGTTTATTGCTTTTGTACATCATGTGGCAATCATTTAGTTTTTTTTGAGGACTTTCTTGAAATGTTTTGACGCCAGCATCATCCAATTTTTCTTTGCTATTCCGAATCGACCACTGTTTTTGGGATAATTTTGGGTACCCAAAGTTTGGAATTCTTGGCATTCAATGGAAATTTACCTAGTACCAATTGAATCCATTGAGAGAACCACCCCCTCCTGAGATACCCAGATTTTGGATGTTTACGATCTGGTTATCGTTATCTGGTTCTTGAGCCGGAGGACTTGCCGTGTCATCAGGCTTCATGCAGGCCAATGAAACGTGGCTTCGGGAATTCCTGGGCGACAAATTCCCGGTTTGTGACTGGGCGACGATCATCCAGCTATGCCAGCTATGCCAAGGGGTTCCAAATGGTTCCAAGCTGCAAAAGTCCGGCGATATTTTTTGTGTCTAAGGCAAGCATCGCGACTATCCTTCTTGTGGAACTGGAGGTCTTGAGGGCTTCTGGGTTCCTGATCATTGTATGGAGAACGTTTCCTCGTGTATCTTGGCAGCAGGTTGGTGTTAATACCGATAATGGTACTACGACACATCAGCTATTATGTCCCAGACTTGGTTTAAGTTTAAGGATGTTTAAAGATGTTTAAGGAAAACCTATGGGAAACAGCTATAACATGTTATGAAATGTTTTGACTTCCCACGCATCAACCCAGGTATTGTGGTGGAAATGGGCGAGCCAGGCTGGGATGAAGGCTACTTCGAGCAGGCTGGGTGCAGGAGGTGGTTGGGGAGAGCCAGCCAAAGATCGATAGATGGATAGTTGGATGGATGGACAGACAGACAGACAGGCACGCAGGCAGGCAAACAGACAGACAGACAGACAGACAGACAGACAGATAGATAGATAGATAGACAGACAGACATATATCATATAACATGTGTATAATTTATAATTTATGAATGAGGAGAGAGAGAGAGGGAGAGAGAGAGGGAGAGAGAGAGAGAGAGAGAGAGATAGAGATAGATATAGAATGATATAGAGACAGAGATATAGATCGAGATAATACACAAATAGATGGATGGACGGACGGATGGAGGGATGTTGCCCAGGGTTATATAGACCAGGCTTGAAATACCAAGGTCATTCCTTTTATAATATTCCTTTTTCTCTGTTCATTTGACAGGGTTTGATGTGCAAAGCTTGTACGAATGGGCTCGTTGTCGGTTTCTTTGCAAGTTTGGTCCGGACACTGTAGGTGATCAACAACCTTAAGCTGCCGATGATCTTTGCATATCTTGGAAGTGAAGGCCTCGCAAGACGTCGCCTCGAATTGGAAACCTCTCAGGAGAAAGCAGCTTGGCAGGTGGGGGAGAGTGAAAGTCATGTCGGGCAAAAGGCGAATTGTTGCACCCTGATCATGCAGAACGCGTGAGGCATACGGTAGATATCCATAGATATCCGATGAGGCTGTAGGGCTCTTGTTTTTTTTTTCCATGGCCCTGCCATACTTCATCGTGCTTCATTGCATTTAAATATTGTGGCGCTATGGTGAGCTACGTTACTGTATATACCATGTTGCTACCATTGCATAACATGGCACAAAGGTGTTCCACTCACCAATATTCACTATTCTGTTTCATTACTTTTCATTGTGGCCGATTTGCGTTCAAGCCCAAGCAGGGTACCATGCAGAATCAGCTGCCCTTTCGATTGGCTTTGAGGTTGTGTGGTACTCATGGTCGTCCAACTGGGGTGCTGACTTCTATGGCGGTGTTCGCATCTCTTTGCCAGATCCTGCGAGCACTTCCGTGATACAGGGCTACTGGAACTATCCCAATGGGACATTGGCGGTAGATTATCCGGATGTTGTACTGCTCAAGTTGCTGTCCAGGAAATTGTTTCCCAAAGCCCCAGAAGCATATTGGATGCTGAGAAACTTCAAAATCGAGCCGCGAGAGCTTTTTGAGCTGCTGGGCACGACTGGCACAAGTAGTGAAGCGGAACGGCTCGCTGCGGCCTGCCAGTGGCTCAAGACAAAGCATAGCAGACACTTTTCGGCAGATAGGGCTTGTTTTTTTTCGGGGTCCCAGGTGGCTCGCTGTTTCGATGCGGGGTCCCACAGTATGTTTGCGTTTCCACTCGAAGCGGGTCATACTCGAGTGCTGTCAGTTGGTTCCGAGATGTTCCAAGTAGCTGCTGACTTTGAGCCCAACTTGGCAACACGACACTTTCGACTCTGTGGTATAGATGTAGGGGATGAGCTAATGTTAGCATTGTTAGCTAGCTGGCTTCACTGCTCACCTTCTCAAAACATCATACCACCAACGGCAGTGCCGTTGCGAACTCTTCAGCATGGACATGGACAGACTATTCCCCGTCCATAGTTGAACTTTCCTACACTAGGAATCACCGACTGGGCCCCTTCATGTACCAGAAATGCTTCAGACACTGCCGCTTCTTGGATGCCTTGGCTGTTGCACCCTTTGGTCATCACTGGTTATCACTGGTCATCTGGTGGCTCTTTAAGCAGTGTATTGATCACCATTCGAAGCTTTCCAGCTTCTACCTGACTGCAGAGGAAGATCATTTCAAGATAGCTAAAAGTGGATAAAAGTGGTATAAGAATGTACAAGATTATATTCAATTATTAAATCATGAGCAACTAGTGCTTGTGCAGATCGCACATGCATTGCAGCAATATGGCAGCAACCTTGCAGGTTTTTGACCGGAGCGCGGGTTCTTGCTCCATGACCAGCAAGCGAGAGAAATGCTTCTCCGAAAGTAGCACCATCGATAACTCCAAGACTGTGATACGCCTTGGACGGCGGGATTGGCTTTCTCATGACTTGATGCGCTCGGTCGCGGGCCTTCTGTTGTCTGAGAAGCTGGGCTACTCCGTGCGATACATGGATGTGAGTGCCATTAGTGCCAAAGAACCTGGGCGAGAGAAGTGATCACTCCGTGGGGAAGGAATATCCTATCAATCGATCAATATGAAAATGAGATGCGGCCGCTACGCCATCGCCCGTGATATCCCGTTATTTAGGTCCCGTACAGCAACGCCCAAGAAAGATATCTAAATTGAAATCCTACTAGAATACTGGTAATTGCTGTACTTGTAAATTATTGTTCTATTGTTCGGGCCGGCTTGCTACATACTTAATGTACTTGTCTACACTTGTGCCAAGCATGTGGTGTTTTTTCTCTGAAAGGGCCCACCCTGACTCATGTGATGCTCTCAAAGCTCCAAGACTGGCAGGAATGGGTTCGGATCCTTGAAAGCAACGAGATGGACGCAGAGATGGAAAGTTGGCAGGTGGACATCTACAACGACTTGTAGCTTGAAGAAAAACTGGGAGGAGAACGCACGGCTGTGGTGGCTCTGCACAAACGATACTGTATCAACCAAGGACAATACTCCAATGATCTCCCATGCCACGCGTTGCCATGCTAAGGACCTCTCTTGCAGGAAACGGCGTCATTGCCACTCCAACAGAAATTGGCTGGGTTGGTCGTGAAGGGCTTTTCTTCATGCCGGGTTTGGTGGCTTCAGACATCACTTGGGCGGTCGACTTCTATAAATTTTACGTGCCTCGGTTGCACGTTATCAAGCAAATCTAGTCAATCTCGTTGGGTTGGATTTTCTGGATAAAATACAATCGAAATAACATGCGCATGCACACACACACACACCCATGCACAAAGCGTAAATGATAGGGATGCATGTGTGTCCGCAATCATGTTTCCACAGAAAATCACACACACACAAGAGACACCTACACACACACACCTACACCTACACCTACACCTACACCTACACCTTTTTGATCCTATTTGCATACATACATATACATACACACACATATATATATATATATATATATATAATATACACATTTAAGGGCTGCCGCCCCGGCCGCCCACCCGGGGCATATATTTCAATTCTGACCCAGCGGTGTCTGAAGCTGATTTGCACGTGCTTTCCGGGGCCATGGCCTTCGGGGGTGCGGATACCCTGGGCGCTGGTGCGTTCTGGGCGATCAGCAGATCAGTTTTGGAGGCTGCAGGGTTAGAAAGGGACGAGGACAGAAAGACCATAAGAAGAAGAAAAAGAAGAAGAAGAAGAACAACAACAAGAACAAGAACAAGAACAAGAACAAGAACAACAACAACAACAACAAGAACAAGAAGCAAGAACCAGAACAAGAACAGCAAGAAGAACAAGTTTGCTATATTTGAGTTCCGCAGGGTAAGTTTGTCCAATCGCAAAGAAGTTCAGGATTAGATTGGTGGGTTTCCTGGAATCCATAAGAGAACTTGGCCGGGTCATAGTTGGCGATCCCTAGTGATCTTTTTGGCATGGCGAACCAAAACCACCCAAAACGGACTAAACACGCAGAGTATGCTCAAACACCCGTGCTCAAGCAACAGTCTTGAGCCATGGTTCGCTAGCCCGAGTTTTGCTGTATAACAGGGACAATCTTCTTGTGTTTCTGGATTTCGTGTTTCAAATAGGGGCTTTTTCCATTCTATAAACCACCCATGGAGCAAGACTTAGACAGATTTACACAACATTTTGGTGTATAAAATGGATAATCTTCTAATGTTTTTGGAATTTGTGTTTCAAATACTGGATTTTTCCGTTCTATAAACCAGCCATGGAGCAACAGTTAGACAGGGTTATCCCACATTTTGGTTTTTAAAATGGATAATCTTCTAATATTTCGGGATTTCGTGTTTCAAATAGTGGGCTTTTCCATTTTATCAACCACCTGTTCTGCCTACAGAGGCAGAGCTCACATTGCACATTTTCCAGTAAAATCTACCTAGGAAAGCGTTGGCCATGTAATTGTCCCAAAATCTACCTGGTAAAGCGTTGGCCATGTAACTGTATAAAGATCTACCTAGGAAAGCGTTGGCCATGTAACTGTCCCAGAATCTACCGGGTAAAGCGTTGGCCATGTAATTGCCCCAAAATCTACCTAGGAAAGCGTAGGCCATGTAACTGTCCCAAAATCTACCTAGGAAAGCGGCCATGTACCTGTCCCAGAATCTACCTGGTAAAGCGTTGGCCATGTAATTGTATCAAAATCTACCTGGTAAAGCGTTGGCCATGTAACTGTCCCAAAATCTACCTAGGAAAGCGTTGGCCATGTAACTGTCCCAGAATCTACCTGGTAAAGCGTTGGCCATGTAACTGTCCCAGAATCTACCTGGTAAAGCGTTGGCCATGTAACTGTATCAAAATCTACCTAGGAAAGCGTTGGCCATGTAATTGTCCAAAAATGATCAAAAATGTACCTGTTGGCCATGTAATTGCCCAAAAAATCACCTAGGAAATGTTGGTGAAATCTGACATAAACCCAGGTAGGGCTTTTGAAATTCATTGGTAGCACCTTGTAGCAATTCTGTTTGACAAAAGATGTTGTTTACAAAATCGATGTTCCAAATGTGATGTCGTGTCTTCACTTGAGAAATAATTTTGCTTTAAACTTCTCCCAGGGTTTGTGTGACACGGAGACAAATTTCCTACTTTGCCATGCGATTCCACAAGGGCGCTCAGAGATGCTCAGAGCATTTATTGTGTTTGGAAACAGTTTCAAAGGCATAGGTTTGGCATTGCCAATTTCAGCTGCAGCCATGCCGACAATGAAGCGGCTGTGTTGCGTGTGCGAGCGGACGGTTGGCTTCAACCGCCCAAAACTGACGGAGTCAGAGACCCTTGGGCTGCACAGCAGTGGCGACGGATTCATTGCACCCTTCAAAGTCATGCTTGCATAAAAGTTTATTCCTCTTGGTGCAGCCTGGGGCTTCGTCAACTTCTATAGGCTTGTCCATGGATTCCCCATTTAGAGAAGTTTCCCACGCCTTTCTGTTAAAGTTGTGGGACTACTATAGTTAGGACGTTCGAGTCAGCGACAGAGCTATGTTTTCAAAATATTTTTATGATTTATTTATGATATTTTTATGAATGCAATTTATGATTTTTTAATTATTTTTTTTTTAATGTTTTTTTTTTAGATTTTTTGATGGGTTCCGAGGGTTTTGGCAAGGTTCCAGCCTCCAAGTGGTGCAAAATGCAGCAAATCAATGGTTTTCCCTAGTTTTTCAAGGTTTCA
>Ga0126342_10016705_pt1 | contig 12763 bp, 12 predicted proteins | sample Cyp1metagenome_FD_92528 | JGI IMG/M metagenome (GOLD analysis project Ga0126342, IMG submission 92528) | Coral microbial communities from Lord Howe Island, Old Settlement Bay, Australia - Cyphastrea 1 metagenome | ecosystem: Host-associated > Invertebrates > Cnidaria > Coral ...
CAACGTAGCATCAACGTAACATGAACATGACGGTAACATGCCCCACCCCACCCCACCCCACCGCTTCTCCATCGGAGAACCCCAGGCCCCTCGGGTATATATATATACCCAATATAGACACCCTGTCACCAAAATGTCACCGCACCAAGGACCACTGGCTTCGTCACAGATCTTTCTTGGGCCGAAGGGGCCCGCCCGGGTTCCCTCCGGGCCGTGGGGCGGTGTTCGCCGCAGAAGCCATTCCTGCACGGTTTGGGTGAGAAGAAACATGCGGAATAGCGCAGGATTGCATGGGATTAAAAATGAGTCATTGACAGAGTCATTATATTGGTTCATATGATTCATATGTATTCATATGTGATGTTTGCGTGACTTGTCAAGGACCCACAGGTAGAGACGTTAAAGACATGCTACCATTCCAGATCGGTTTTCACCGGATCCTTCAGCCATCAGGAACTGCTCTGACATCAACCTAGGCCTGACACCTTGCTTGGCCTTCAGAAACGAAGGTGCAGCTACGACAGCTACGAGTTCCATCGGATGGTTGGGTGGTTTTGATGAAGTTAATGAAGTTAATGAAATTTGAAGTTTGATGAATGGGTCCTGATCTGAAAGTATCTTAGCCTTTGGGTCACAAGCTCACAATGAATTCCAGGCAGCTATCGGGTGCGCATGGTGTGTGTGGGCCACTCACCGTCCCTTCCTCAGTGTCTCGGAGACGTTCACGCATTGTGGAAGTCATCGGACTGAGATGCTGATGAAACGGGGATGAACATTGAAGGATGGATAGGGAGATCTAGTCTGGCATTTAACATCATTTAACATCATTTAACCTTAGCAACCACGATGAGGGTTCTAGTGATTCCTAACAGCGGAAGCATGTCTATTGGCCAATAATTATAGATAACTGTCAATCGCTACCCAGGCCAATCCTGCCGGAGAAGAACACGGCAGCTTTCGAGGCCGGGCGCTGCAGCGTGCAGTTGGAAAGGCATGGTTTTGCAGACCAGGTTTTCTGGGAAATGCGAAATGTTTTTGGTGAGGAATTATACCCTCACAACAAGTTTGGGTCACACTGTGTTTTTTGTCAGTTCTGATAGGGTATTTGTTTGGATGTGATCAGAGTCATTCATCATATGTCACTAAACCTGTCTGCAAGACCTGTGCAAAGTGTTAATACCAGGTGTTGGTGGTTTGTCCAGTGACGATGCCTGTAGATGCAACGATTACTAGGGGGCCGTGCATTTGATTCACGATGTTGCCAAGTGGGCTTTGGCCGGATTGGTTCCAACATGCTTCAAGTCCCATTTGCCGACACACCCGGATAATTTCACTGTCACTAGCAGAGATTATAGCGAGGTATGACCAAGTATTTTGCGATATTTTCCGATTGGAAATATACCTTACCTTGATTTTTTTATGTCTCCAATCCCCTGGCCTCAGGAAGGAAATTGGAGCAGTCCGGGCCGTCAGTCCAGAAGTAGAATCCATTGCAGCTTTTCCCTTAAATCAATCCAGTGTTACCTGGTGTCCCTGAAACTAACTGATACTTGAGTGTAAGCTCCCCCTGATTATCATGAAGTTTGCTTCTAACAGTTCTTTGGCACAGCCTATCCAGCCCGATGATGTTGAAGAATGTTCACAACGTTTCCATTTCCGCTTTACGAAATACATTTCATACAAGAAGAAAACTGCAGTGGGTGAAATTTGGGTAACGGTGCTTGCAGTGGTTCGCTCATTTTTTGGTGCCCAGGCCTGGATTGGGATGCCACAGAACAGGCGCACGGCACGTCACCGAAAGTTCACGATTTCAGTCACTGTTTTTACAATCAGGAGTTCACGGGAGCTGTTTTTTGTGACTCCCACCAGTAATCAATGTAGTATTTTAGTATCTGTATATATATATATATACGTATATATATATATATACAGTATAGCTATGTCGCAGGTGCTATAGCCCTTTGCCCGCCCGAAAGGATGCAGAGCTTTGAGGGTTCCCAGCTGTGCCTTGCGTTTTGAGCGGGAGGATCGGAGTTGTTTGTCTGAAAATAGGGTTATAACGGTTATAACCCCCAATTTGTTGTTTTGTTTTTGGAAAATGACAATTCATCAGTAGATTTGGGGTATACTTTATTCCATACAAACCTGCTTGGATGTTTTTGGAGTTAGTATGTGGTGAATAATGGTTTTCAAGCTGAGATTATCTCCATTCCTCACTGGGGAAACGCACCATGGTCATGAACCAGTCACTGACTTGGATGATTATCCAACTTATACTTGATTCACAATCAATTTTTTAGCAGGAACTAAACAAAAGGGCTGCAAGTTATCAGATCCATATGGAAGTCACACTGGCTGTTCTCATGAGGTATACAATTCTGAGGGGACATGGACAATACAGTTGTGACTCTTTGCAGAAGTAAAGATAGATCTGTTTAGATCACTAGATCACAAAATACCTATCCCATGGTCTCAGTGAAATTCAGTGAAATTAGCTTTTCACAGGGATTCTGGTGACAGGTGACATGCACAAGCCCTGGAAAAGCTCCAGCATTTCCAGGTTGGCAGCGCAATCGCCCTTTGAAAGGGTGCCTGTGCGCTGTGCGCTGTGCAGCTGCCCTCTGAGAAGCTGAGAGATTTTTGGACATCAACGTTTTATCACAAAGGGGAACCTGCCCCAACATGACGTTCTTTCAGGTTAGTGAGTTTGAAATGAATATAAAATTGCAATATAGTTCATCCGTTCATCCAGATTACTGCAGCAGTAGAAGGGTCACAGGACTGTCTGGCATCGCACTTGGCTTGGTAAATCCTAAATCTCCGCGCTGAAGACTTCGTTCAAAGATGTCGATGACCCAGGAACACCAGAGATTCTAAGCTTGAGATCCAAAATGAACCAAATTCAAAGAAGTCGCCACCTTATGAAATTTCTTATGAAACTTTCACAATGGTTAGAAAACGTGTTCCAAAATTCTCAGAAGGCTCATAGATAAGCAGGTGGTGCCACCGCGGCATCCCTTGGTCAGAAAATGCTGATGCTTCCCCACGCACGCCTTAGACAAAAGGTGGCCGCACGCTGATCAACGAAACGTCGTTTTTTCCGGCATCCAGCTTGCTTTCTTTGAGCATGAAAATCATGAAAGATCCGAACAAAGGAATGGAATTTACTGCTGCTTCCCAGGAAACAGTGCTATTTGGGGCTATTTGGCTTGTTAAAATGGCCTCACCGTACAAATCTAAGCAGATCGCCCTTCTTCCCGTGCCAAATTTCTAGTGCAATTTGAAGAGTTTCCCTCCTCTCCCTCGTCCGCTAGCACGGTGAATGTTTTCCCATCACCAACATTAGTAAGTGTATTGCAAGGAACTTGCAAGTGACTACATGAGGACATACCAAGTACTACCAAGTTCTACTAAGTTCTATTAAGTTCTGCTAACTTACTATATCGTTTTACTTTCCACTGAGCATAATCAGCTGGATGCCGGGTGAGTTTTAGGAAAATGCGCTGTAGGCAGGTGTGACGCCAGGTGCGTAGTGCGACATCACCGATCCTGCTCTGGGTCCTCGTCGCGGGAGAACTGCGGTGCGATGGAAAATTCGGCATCGGGGTTTCCCGTGGTGGGCCTTTGGCGGGACCCGAAGGTGATTCAGTGATCCTAAAGTGCATAGTTTTCATAGATTTTCAAAGGGGGTCCACTGTTTCCTGTTCAAGTCAATCTCACAACACTATACAGTTTCATGGTGAGAACATGCCATGTCAACAACATCCTTCTATCACATGGATTTCATGTAAGAGAATTTGGATCAGAGGGTGCAAGGTCCATTTTTCAAGATGCACAATCAGGAACCCCACCTGAGCTTATGCCTCAAGACGAGATGTCCCAGTATGACCAAGGATGATCATTGCTTAACAAATGGCAAATCATTGTTGCAACCATATTCCAGGTGTTTTTGGGGCGCATGTGCCGGATCCCTCACATCAATGGCTGGTTGGAATTTGCCCCTTCCATCATTCTAAGGGCAATTGCAATTCAGGAGGCTATGAAAAGCGGTGTGAATACCTTTCAACAGCAGAAACACTACCGACAATGACGACGCTTGCGCACCTGGAAAAAGCCCAGACAATGCTGCAGTCCGATCGTTCTGACATGGCGTCAGACCGCTTGCAATGATGGGATGAAATTGAGCAATGGCAATTGGGAGAGCATGGCATAGGTTATTTCTTCTTACAGTGTTTACTCAGACAGCCCAACCAACCGAAATGGTGGTCTAGGTGTGGTGACGAAAGGCACTTCGGTGATGTATGCAGTGATGTATGCAAGGATGCATTGGTGTGGCGTTGTGTGATACAATGTCATTTTATATCATCTGATGCAACAAAAAAATACAGTGTTTCGTGCGATTGTTCAGCTAATACATTGTGAATATATTGCTATACGACATGAATTCAAACCGTATGAACTACTGTGGTACATTTAGATCGCCTTCCAATTCCGCAGAGAGAAGGAACTTTTCACCCCTCCTGTCTACTTTGAGACATGACAGGGCACTTGAGAAACCTCACGAAACAATGAAAGATCATGAAAGATTATTACAGAAATATGATCATGGTTGCATCCAAAAGATATCAAATTCCTTGCTGAAGCGGTTGTGCTGCCAGTTCGGAGATGGGCTGAGTACGTGGGCAGCCCATTGGTGAGTCAATGTAGATCGATCTGTGTGCAGTGAAACAGTCGTGAAAGATTATGACCCTAGCAATAGATAATGATACGATCTTGATTCTTGATATATCTTGATATTATGAATATGTTTTGATTCTGTAACTTCTGTGTTTTGCCAAAATCAAGCTTCTCATTTTAAGAAGCACAAGAAACTTGCCATCCAGGCAAGGTGTAACCCCCCAGAGGGCATGGGTTACACTAGAGCTGCGTCCCAAGATGCGAGTTTTGCGATCAATGCCGGGCTGAAAGGGGCCTTCAAGAGGGATGGGCTGCACAGCCCGTTGCATAGTCACGAGAGTCATGTCTAGTTCTTTGGGAAATGACCTTGTATCACATCAGCTTTGGGAACCCTTCAAATAAAAGGCTCTCTCTCTCTCTCTCCTTGTTCCGCCAAAAGTGCCATGCTCCAGATGTGGTAGCTACTGTACACAGCCAAAAATGCAGTGCAGCAAAAGCTAAAGGACAAACACTGGCTAAGGGATTTGCAACGGAAGCAGCAGACCAATCCTCTTGGCATCGGTCGGTGGATCACAGGCAGACCCTGGCTCAACACACCAGAAATTTCGCTGACTTCGGAGTGCACCGCCTATCCACAGCCGCTTACTTCGATTCGTATCTTGTATGGCCTCATTTAGACAGCATCATGCTAGACAGGGAATGGAGGGTTCTAGACTTCAACTTTACGAATGTGTAGTTGTCATGGTTGTCATGGTTGTGATGGTTGTGGTTACCTTCCGACTTACACTTCACAAGTCCAATGGTTTCGGTCGAGTGTGACGTGCCAGTCTGCCTGTGCATCAACGTTTTGGGAGATGCACTGGAGTCTTCAGTTGTCTAAAACGTTTTCTCACGGATCCAATGCATTCGCCTTCACAGACTTCACAGCATACCAATCTCAACTCCAGTAGCAGGGCCTGCAAAGTCCACCAGCGGGTGGATTTTGCAGAGCTCACGGGACTGTCCAATGCTCCGATTTAGTGTAGGTTGCCTTGCAAAGTGATGGCACTTCTTGGGGAGATCAGAAACTTTGAAGGTTTTCTCTGTATGACAACTTATGACACAACTTATGACATTTTGATACATTTTGATCATGCCAACTGGGCCGTTTCAGACAAGAACCTTTGGTTCCAGCAAGCCAAGAAATGAAAACATCATCCACTTGGCTGTCGATGAACCAGTGGCACCAAGTGTGGGGATAAATTGAAACCTACGATACCATATTTGGTGCCAGGAACATTCATTTTCCAGCTATGCTTACCCATGGGTTCCGGCTGATCGCCATTTGGGGCAGATATTTCATGTCAAATCGATGATGATCTGCCAGTTCATTATGAGTTCAGTATGAGTTCATTGGATCTCTCCAGACGCCAAAACCGTGGCAAGTTTCTCAGCGTCTCTGGTGTCGACCCTCGGTCGCAAGGGTGGGATGCAATGGGTGCTGGGTACACTTCATTCGTTACCACAAAAGGTAGATTCAGGTAGATACTCCATTCCACATGGGTATTTTCTATGGATATTTCTATGGTTATTTCTATGGGTATATGGATGATCCAAGACTTCCTAAGGTTGCAGATAACAGTCGTACCTTTGGGTGCTCCCCAAACATGACCCTCCAATTCAATCGGAGTTACAAATCCTAACGGCCGAGGTTCAAAATGATCCCCAAGAAATTCTATTCCATCGGTTCCATCGGTTCCATCCCAGAACTCACCAAATCTATATGTTGTTCAAAACTGTTGTTGTCTATTGTGGTTTCCCTTGACAGCCCAGGATCGCCACAACGCCCGGAAGCTCCAGGCCGGGGTTCCACTGGACCCCTGGTGCGGAGCCCCAGACGAGTTCCGTGGAGTCCCTTGATGTTTCAGACCGTGACCTCTGCCAGATTTTAGGCAGGCCTCTTGGAATCCAATGAAATTCAATATCTGGACCTCATTGATGGGGAACAGAAGAAGAGAAGGGTAAGAAAATCTCAAATATGTTTCTGCCCTGGGACCATGAGTCATGTCGGCCAATCTTCATTCCACATTACCTTGAGCATCCCTGTAGATATGGAATCACTTATGAATGAAGGTTGAAGTTTTGGTCCAAGATCAACGCTGGTGACGCCTTCCCCTCCCCTGAGGCCGCGAGTTCCAACTAATGCAATTTGTGCCGCGTGCACTGTTCGCGCTCGGAGCGAAAGCGACTGGTGAAAACCGTGCCGTGGCAACGCTAAGACATGAAGACATGACCGGTGTAGAAAACCCATTCCCCAAAAGCGATCGGACCGATAGGATCATGCCCATTCTCGGACGGGTGTCACAGCTCGAAATCAAGATCACATATTCCGATTTTTGTTGCAGAACTCTATCACTTTGTTAACCACAAAAGCCATTTTTTTTACGCCTTTTGGAAACATTTGGAAACTTGAAACGACATGGATGGCCTGGGGTTATGAAGCTGATGACCTCGAGACAACTTGAGACAACTGCTGTTTATGACAATCTCAGTGTGTCTCCCTTGACACACCAGTGTTTTACAGATGTTGGTGGGAACGATTTTGGGGTGCTCTGTTTTTGCTGCTCTCCAGCTTCAAATTGGTACTTATGGATGACCATGTCCAACTCCTAATATACCTTTTTATTTGCTCAAGTGACATGGAGAAATGAAGGCGGCGAACTTCTTCGCCGTTCAGAAAGATGAAAATGACCAGACGTCACATATTGAGCTGCACGGGAAAGTTCCACTTGAAGAATTGAGATGTGTCAACAGATGGCCAAGCATTGACAAGTCATAGGGTCCAGATGAGCACAAGGAAGATTCATTTAGTGACCTTTCTTCAAATTTGAATTCTAATAGCAGAGCCTGGAAAATTAGAAGCGCTCGCTTCAACTGTCTACTGTGGGTTTTGGCTGGTGAAAATTTCACCCAGTCTTTTGCCCGTCATGGCGACTTGCAGCCTGACTGGCGCCCGCCGGATTTTGCTGCACCGCTGGGTGAGGCCGAGACATCAAAATGCATAGATCTGCATCGCCGGTGTAACGAGGGCGCTCCCCTTGGTGCTTTCCGTGGTGTACAATGAAACACAGTAGAACTTCTTAGAAGCACTGTAGAACTTTGTCCCAGAAAGATGGAGTCACAAGACCATGTGAACCGGTAGATGACAGCTCGCATTGAAGGCAGCTTGGTGACAGCGTGCAAGGGCCACAGCTGATGGATTTGCCGGGGAATTGGCAAAAGGCAAAGGACTCGCCTGTCTGGGGGATGTTTTAGGGATTCCGATCCTTTGAGCTTTATATTGTTGAAGAGAACCCTGAAGAACCAAGGTCCGATTTTGTAATTAGCGTCTTCATGTCAGCACAATTTGAAACCGAACCCTAACCTTGACTTGAACTATCCATGCGACCAGAAGGAGGGACGAAACCTGCACGTTGCTACCGAAGGCTACTACCATCCAAGTGGGAAACAGAGGCTGTTAACCAATTAGAAACTGGCTGAAGCTCTTTGTGTTTAGTTCCATGGTCAGATGCTGCACTTGAAAATCGCCAGGAGTTCTTTACTAAGCCAGCTCTCTCATATGGACAGTACAAACAGCAATGCGTGTGTGGGCCTGAGACGAGTCTCATATCATAGGACGAAGTTCCACAGTTCGCCATGTTTGCGGTACACTTGAAGACTTGTGGACTAGAGTTGGCCCTACAAAATGAGGATTGGAAGCCTCTGTTTGGAAGATCCAACTTGACCCAGGTCGCTACGAATATTCGCTTTCAGCGGCATTTGTGGTGGGTGTGCTCGGTCCCCAGTGGTTTGAAGGTACGGCTGAAATAGATCTGGCGCAAATGATTGATCATACTGATCCCAGATTGAGTGGTTTGATACCAACATTGGGGGTCCTTTCTGGTTTTGGTCTCCCTGTTCTTGAGTTTTTGGCAAAATATAGGTTTCTCTCACAGCTTCCGCAAGTCTTGTTTCGGACCGGGTCCAAACAAGACAACTCGGTAGATTAATGCGCTTAGATCACCAAACAAACGCGAGTGTGGATCATTCAAGATTTATGGGTTTTTGGAGCAAGCAGTGACAATTGGTTTGTATGATGCTGTCAACCATCACTTGTGGCTTCTCACAGTCACCTCAACTGGGAGATTCCTCCAGCTACAGTCAGTATGTCCAGCTTCCAAGGTTCTTTCACTGGCAATGTTCCCACCGCCACTTGGTAAAGCTTTCCATTGCCAAAGGTAGTTGAGGTGATGTTGTATTTTGATTGATATTCAAGATTGCAATATTATTGGGCTCGCAAGTCTCTTGCCACTACCAACATCCTTGATGATGTGTTGACACCTTTTGTTTCATGAATGAAATGGGGCCAGAGTTTGACAGCTTTACAGCAGATGAACCTATGACCTCAGCAGTGTGCCTGGACGAGCTAGAACAGCATCAAGTTTTTGCCACTTACTGTCCAACAGGAATTGGCCGAATCTTCATCGGGGGAGATGCAGTGAACAATTGAACAATTGAACACACAATTGAACAACTTTAGACAACTTAAACATATAGATGTTCAAGTCTCTAAGGAAGTCATCATATTGGATCACCTGGAGTCCTTTGTACTGGCTGTCCTATGTCCCTCAGTTGCATCGTGCTGTTCGTGCCTTGAACGCACATCAATAAGATTCAATGAGTGTGAAGACTGGTGTGAACCACTCTGAATGGGAATCAAACGAATGTCCTTGAGATGTTCTGAGAAGAAAACTAATAACTATCTCCAAATCTATCGGTTTCGGTCTTTGGAATTCCTGTGAAGGCTGCTTCAACCAAGTATATAGGCACCTGGCTCATTTGTACCAAAATGTCCCACAACTGCTTTCGGATGCGAGGCTGCTGGTTCTTGCAGGATTGCCTTCGTCAAAGGAAGTTTAGAAGCCTAAACTCCGTGGCACGGAATTTTTGAAAGATACTAGTAAGAAAAAAGCAACCGCCAACAATACATCACCACAACAATACATCACCAGAACAATACATCACAACAACAATACATCACCAGAGCAATACATCACCACAATAATACATCACAACAATAATATATCACCAGAATCACCAGAACAATACATCACAAAAACAATATATCACAACAACAATACATCACCCCATCACCACATCCTCACATCACCACATCACCACATCACATCACATCACCACATCACCACATCACCACAGCGAAGTGGGATTGCTTCGTCCAGTGATGCATGAAAGGGTAGGAATCGCACCAAACTCTATGTTTTCTCGCACAAAGTGCATCCCAGCAGCGATGTAGGGAACCTTGTCTGTGCGACGGGTGCGGTCTTCGCACGTTTTCTCTCGGATGCATCCTGCATTGCAAGGTTGAATTCAGGGGTGCAGATCGCACAGTAAGGGCGGCTTAATAGTTGTGATGATAGTCTTGGTGGACGGAGTTCCATTGTGACTTGCAAGGCAGTGAGTGCAGATCGCAGTGCAATTGCTTTGTTCTGGAAAGGTTAGGAATCGCACCAAACTCTATGTTTTCTCATACGACGTGCTGCTCGGCGGCGATAAGGGGAAGCTTGTTTGGGCGACGGGTGGGGCTTGCGTCCAGGCGCGTCCGGAATGGCTGTGCTTCATGTTCATGGTTGTGGTCTTGGGCACAGTTTTGTGGTGATTTGCAAGTCAACATGAGTCAACATCTGCAAATCGCAGTGGAGTGGCTGCGTCAAGGTTTGCAGCGGCTGTATAATACTTTGGTCTTTTGCTGAGCGTCGTAAATCGTATTGGACTGGTTGTATCAAGGTTGCGGCGGTGATTTGTCAGCAGACTCATCTCCATTTTGGCTTTGAAGATTCCTTGTGAAAAGTCTGAAAAGTGCTTCATTTGTGTTTGCTTTGGCGCCAAGATCCGGTTTTGGAGCTGCAAATTCCTGTGTATAAAAGCTTCTCTGTGTGCAAGGTTCCCTGTCAGTGTGAAAGCTTCTGTCTGTAAAAAGCTTCTGTGTGTAAAAGTTTCACTGTGTAAAACTTTTCTGTGTAAAAGCTTCTGTGTGCAAAAGCTTTTGTGAGCTTTTGTGTGTAGAAGCGTTTGTGTATAAAAGTTTCTCTGTCTGAAAGCTTTTCTGTCTGAAAGCTTCTGTGTCTTAAAAGCTTCTGTGTGTAAAAGCTTCTCTGCGTAAAAGCTTCTGTGTGCAACAGTTTCTGTGTTTAAAAGTTTCTTTCTGCAAAAGGCTTGTGCAAAGACCACAGGGAGACATGGAGTACTGGGAAGTATTTTGTGCAAGTCTTGTATTGCAAAGTAGTACTGGCCCGGGAAGTACTTTGTGGAAGTCTTGCAGGACAAAGTAGTACTGGGAAGTAAATTCTGTAGGCTTTGTGGTACAAAGTAGTACTGGGAAGTATTTTGTGCAAGCTTTATAGTAGGAAGTAGTACTGGAGGGTGCTTGCGCAAACTGTGTAGTTAGCACAAAATACTGGGAAGTACTTTGTGCAACCTTTGTAGTACAACACAGTACTGGGAAGTACCCTTGTGCAAGTCCTGTAGTACAAAGTAGTGTTGGGAAGTACTTTACAACTTTGCGCAAGTCTTGCAATACGAAGTAGCACTGGGAAATAAATTGTGCAAGCTTTGGGGTACGAAGTAGTACCGGGAAGTACTTTGCGCAAGCCTTGTAGCACAAAGGAGTACAGGAAGTACTTTGTGCCAGTGCAAGCGATGACATCAGAAAAACATTGTCAGGAGAGAAGAGTGTGTCAAGTCTCGGGCTTCAGAGCTGTCAACAAGCAGGGCAGTCAAGATTCAGAGATGTCAGGACCTGATCAATAGAAAGTGGCATCATCAGAAAAGGATGTCGAGAGAAAGAAATGTCAAGGGCAAACAAAAAGTTCCCAGAGATCATGCAGTCAACGGCTTTGACAACCAGGGGGTCAGGCTTCGTTCCTATAGGCTCCCCCTTTTCTTTGTAGGCTTCTCCCCCTTTCGAAACTTCCGTCACCCGGCTTGGAATCTGAGCAAAGAAATTGGGGCAAGGCTTGACAAGGCGATGCTTTGCCGTTAACGGGACCCTAACCTGCTAAATAGTTACATGGAACCTCGCTTACATGGGCAACTTCTTAGAGTGACTGTGCGCGCGCAAGGAAGTTACTTTGAGGCAATAACAGGTCTGTAATGCCTTGAATGTCCTGGGCTGACGCGCCCTGCAATGACGCGCTCAACAAGCTGCACGTGCGCTACACTGATGCACTCAACGAGTTTACGATCTTGCCTGAAATGGCTGGGTGATCTTTAAAAATGCATCGTGATAGGGATAGATCATTGTAACTATTGATATATTTTGATCAACGAGGAATTCCTAAGCGCGAGCCATCAGCTCCCTGAGAAGTCATGCCAGGCGAAGCAATGCTTCACAGGTGCAGCTCCACCGCTTTTTCTCGAGAAACAGCACGGAGCACAAGTCGCGGCTCTCCTCAGGCCCAAAGGGCCGATCGATTCCATGAGACGCAAGCCCTGTCCAGTGCCGAAGTGACTTTCTTGTTACCTGCGATAATCACTTCACACATTCTTGAGAAAAGATCTCCAGTCTCACAAGGTACCTCAGTCAGCCTTAGTCCTTAAGTATGGATCTTGGAAGTGGATTTGGTATTGCTGCCAGAAGTATTTGCACGGCTACAACTCCAACTGCAAGTATCTCAGCTCCCCGAAACCAAAATGCCCAATTTTGAGATTGTTACCAGTCATCACAGCCAGGCCGGAAACACAGGCACCACCGAGCTGGAAGGGAGAGGGGGTCTGTGTTAGCCCTTGCACTTGGAATTCATTCATGCTTCATGATAGCTTGGTTAAAAAGCACCGTGTTTGATTCTTGGATTTCTTCTCGGTACCGAACCCATCCATCTGAAATTCATCCAGCTTTGCTGCAGGTTCCTGCCGATCATTTGAGACGTTTGATTTTTTTTCCCCACAACTTTGTGTGGGGTTCTTGTTTTTGCCTGCGGACCGAAAACCGTTCCCGTAAAACGCGCGTTTTTGAATATCGCGATTGTGGGTTGGGGTGGGGTGGGGTGGG
>Ga0126342_10016706_pt1 | contig 12763 bp, 16 predicted proteins | sample Cyp1metagenome_FD_92528 | JGI IMG/M metagenome (GOLD analysis project Ga0126342, IMG submission 92528) | Coral microbial communities from Lord Howe Island, Old Settlement Bay, Australia - Cyphastrea 1 metagenome | ecosystem: Host-associated > Invertebrates > Cnidaria > Coral ...
CAAAAAAGCACATGGAAACCGCAGCCCGGTCACACAAAACAAACATGCATAGGCACATACACACCCCGAGACGGAAGTGCGACGTCAAAAAGTACATGGAAACCGCAGCCTGGTCACACAAAACATGCATAGTTATATACACACCCCGAGACGGAAATGCGACGTCAAAGAAGAGGTGGAAACCGCAGCCCGGTCACACAAAACAAACATGCATAGGCACATACACACCCCGAAACGGAAGTGCGACGCCAAAAAGCTCATGGAAACCGCAGCCCCGTCACACAAAACAAACATGCATACGCACATACACACCCCGAGACGGAAGTGCGACGTCAAAAAGCACATGGAAACCCCAGCCCGGTCACACAAAACAAACGTGCATAGGCACATACACACCCCGAGACGGAAGTGCGACGTCAAAAAGCACATGGAAACCGCAGCCCGGTCACACAAGACAAACATGCATAGGCACATACACACCCCGAGACGGAAGTGCGACGTCAAAAAGCCCATGGAAACCGCAGCCCGGTCACACAAAACAAACATGCATCGGCACATACACACCCCGAGACGGAAGCGCGACGTCAAAAAGCACATGGAAACCCCAGCCTGGTCACACAAAACAAACATGCATAGGCACATACACACCCCGAGACGGAAGTGCGACGTCAAAAAGCACATGGAAACCGCAGCCCGGTCAAACAAAACAAACATGCATAGGCACATACACACCCCGAGACGGAAGTGCGACGTCAAAAAGCACATGGAAACCGCAGCCCGGTCACACAAAACAAACATGCATAGGCACATATACACCCCGAGACGGAAGTGCAACGTCAAAAAGCACATGGAAACCGCAGCCCGGTCGAACAAAACAAGCATGCATAGGCACATACACGCCCCGAGATGGAAGTGAGCGATACGCAAATTACAACTCAGCTGTGGCAAAATGATACCCTTTAGCTAGCGGTAGTGAAGTGTTGACGGTTTTTGTTCACATACAGGTTCTGGGTTTCGAGCAATGATTTTCCATTGAACCTGAGATGTTCAAAACGGTAGCGAGACAGACCCATATTCACTGCTGCGCCTGTTGCACCTTTCGAGTTTGTGTGTTGGCTGTGCGAGGGCATCATGTCTCAGGGGACAAGCAGGGAAACACAGAAGCAGGTATCGAAATTGGCGGGTACTAAGCCCCTGGCTGAAAGCGGTGGCGCTTAATGGTGGCCGCGGCCCATGAAGTCGTGGGTCTGGTCTTTGGGTCTGTGGCCAACACTGCTACGACCAAAAAGCGCCAAGGAGACCCATCTAAATCTGGGTCTCGCTTTATGGGGCAAGTCAGGATTTTGTTTCGCATCTCGTTCAGCGTGATCCCGTTCTGTTGCTCGAGCGCTGAACGCCCCCGGAAGGGATACGATCCGCAAATTAGCTCGTGCGAGCAGACTCCCGCTGCCCACACGTCAGCCTTACGGCCGTCGTAGCCGATGCGTGGGAGCAGGTGAACTTCTGGAGCCCAACATTTGAAGCACCCAACGCGGTCGAAGAAGGGGCCCAACACTTGACTGGCGCAGCCAAAGTCGGACAATTTCAAATGGCCCGACGAATTGAGCAAAAGGTTCTCCACCTTCAAGTCCCGATGCACAACGCCCTTCTGATGTATGTAAGCCAAACCACTAAAGAGGTCCGCAAGCTGATTCTTGACGGGCTGGGTGGAGCAATTCCAGTGCCAAGGCGCCCGGAACCTCATGCAACAGTTCAACTACGAACTTGCTTTGGCACAATCGCAGCATTTTTGCTTCATGGGCGGTTGTGCCGGAGCGCGTTCGCTTGACAGCGACATCCCGCTCGCCAAGGCGTCCGAAGAAAACAGCGCCCTCCGCTCCGGATCCAATCATTTTGTCATGATACACTTGCAAAGAGGTGTTGGTTGCATGTGATCGTGGTGCCTCAGGTTCCTTTGGTTCTTCCTTACCCTCACCGGACAAAGCTGCAATGCTTTACAAGCATCACACACTGCATTAATTTTTGCACATGTTTACACGATTGTCCCCCGAACATTTGGAAGGCGTGCGCAAAATATTGCACAGAATGTTGCGTTGTACACAGATCGAAACACACTTCCACAACATGTGCAACATGTCATGGAAGGCGACAAAAACAAAATCCCAACTGCGTTTGTTTCAGCTTGTTGTGTTGCAAAACTGCCCGTTTAACACTTCCACAACACGTCATGGAAGGCGTGCGCAAAAAATATTGCACAGAATGTTGCGCTGTACACTGATCGGAACACACTTCCACAACATACAACACCAGCTATGTGCGGCTCTACCACATGACATAGCTGGCCTCTGCAGTTTCTTGGACCTCTCTGGATTCCGAGCTGTCGCTGCCGCCAGAGAGAAATAGAACTGCAGAAGTCTGATTTTGCAGGGGTTCACATACAGTTTGATCCGCTGGAAGTTAGCTGAACTCCTGTGTAGCAACTCCTTTGTAACAATTTCTGTGCAAATGACCTTGCGGGCAGGAGTTCAAGTAGAAGTGGATCACCTGCAAGTCAACTCCTGTGTACATGACATTTTTCAAGTTTTGTAGGAGTTCCCTAGAAGTTGATCACCGGTAGCTGATGTAGGTGATGTTGTCTATGTTGTAGATGATGAGGATGATGTTGTAAGTGATGTAAGGTTAGATAGGTTTGAAGATGTAGGTGCCGTAGAGGATGCAGTGATATAGATGATAATGTAGGTCATGTATGCGTTGTAGATGATGTATGTCATGTAGATGAGGTTGATGGAAAAGGATTGTGTAGGTGATGTAGATGGTGTAGGTGAGATAGATGATGATGATGGTGATGGTGATGATGGTGGTGGTGGTGGTGATTTGTGGTGATGATGATAATGATGATGATGATGATGATAATGATGATAATGATGATGATGATAATGATGATGTTAATGATGTAGGGAAGATGGTGCAGAAGATGTAGGTGATGTGGGTGATGTAGAGGATGTAGTGATGTAGGTGATGATGATGTAGGTAATGTATGTGTTGTAGATAAAACATGTCATATCATATAGAAGAGGTTGATGGAGAAATGTGTAGGTGGTGTAGATAATGTAGGTGAATTAGATGAAGGTGGTGATGATGATGATGATGATGGTGTAGATGTAGATCTAGAGAAGATGGTGTAAAAGATGGTATAGAAGATGTAAAGGACATGAGAGATGTGGATGATGTATGTTAGGTAGATGAAATGAAGAGTGAGGCGGACAGCAATTCTTTGGGAAGAAAACCCTTCGCACGAGCTTCGGGCATATTGGCCACAATATTGCAAACGCTTTTGTTTTTTAAATAAAGTGTTTGTGCTGTAATTTCACCTTGCACGCCCGACCTCTAGAGTAAAAAGGGCGGGACAATAAACATACTTTACTCATTGCGTGTTTGGCAACTGTTTTTAATTCTCGCTGTTGGGGATATTCTTTGGGCTTATTCGAAAATTTGGTGAATGAAGGGAACCTCCCCCACAAGAAAAGGATAGTACTAAAGTACGGAAAACTCAAGTACTGTGAGTTTCAAAGTGATGTCCAGCGTCATGCACAAATCGAGAAGTGCACACCAGGACTTGACTTCCCTTTCATGTCCGATGCATTTTCAGGTGTCGAGGGGTTTGAATCGTGTGCCAGCGGCAGAAAAGACTGCTGCCATGGTGTTGGGGTTTTGAGTCCCCATTCGGTGACCCTTGTGGAGTTCATAGCTGGTGGCGCGGAGCTCGCTTGGTCCAGGACCTAGATGAGCCACGGTCGTCAGTGGCAAGGAAGAGGTCGTCGCACCTCAGACGATGACGAGGACGAAGATGAGGAGGAGTCATCCCTTCCAAGCAGCAGTGGAAGGGATAGGACTTCGACTAGTACGGGCAATGATGGTAAGAAGGGATCAACGGGTCCACCTCCAACCTACGATGGAAGTAGAGAACCTGGGGTATTCGAAGAATACAGGGTTAGGGCTCGGCTTTGGTTGTGCACCACAAACTTAGAAAGCCGAACCAGGGGACCACGTCTCATGCAGGCACTGACTGGAAAGGCATTTGAGTCTGTTCGTCACTTGATCGATGATGACCAGTGGCTTGATGCAACAAACAATGGAGAACAGTTGATTGACCTCTTAGCAAAACCAGAGTACTACGGGAAGGAGGAGTTAGAATCACTGTACCATGCAATGCATAAGCTGTTTTACTCAGAACTTCGTCGTCCAGACGACGACTTGCCGTCCTTCAGAAGCCGATTTGAGCAAGCAGTGCGCAAGGTGAAGAAACACCATGTTGATCTTCCACCGGAGGCTTTTGGCTTTTTATTCTTGCGTCAGGCAAAGGCGAGTGGAGAGTCATTGGAACGCTTGGTTACTTTGACAAACGGAGATCTGAAACTGGATGCAGTCGTTGATGGTCTTCGACGCCTGAAGATGAAACTGATGGAAGATGAGTCCACGTCTAGCAAAAGTAGACACCTCTGGGTTTCTGACATGCAGGATGACCATGGAGAGGATGTTGGTGATGATGCACATATCACACATGACGATGAGATTGATGTCTTAGAACAGGCTCTGGCAGATCTTGACGGAGATGAAGCTGCTCCAGCAGTCACGGAGGATGATGCCGGGGAGATCATGATGACGTTGATCAAACAGAAGGTCACTCAACCCACCAACATGTCCTATCGACAAGTTCAACAACAGAAACGTGAGGTTCGGAATGCACATGGATATAAGCGTGTAGTTTAAAATTCAGGTGGTAGTGGTATGCGACGTGATCTGCAGCAGCTCAAGGCAGTCACGAAATGCAAGAACTGCGGAGAAGTTGGCCATTGGCATCGTGAGTGTCCAAAGAAATCTCAAGCTCAGTCAGGTCAGCCAAATGCACAGAGTCACAATGCCAGTGGAAATCAGCCCAGTAGTCACAGTTGGTGGTCACTTGTACAGCCTGCTGATTCGTCCGAAGTCCATCCGTCCGTAGGTGTCACAGGTAGTTTGCAGTCCGATGTCCATGAACCGAATGCTGAAGAGGAAACATGTCCCATGTTCATATGGAATGCTGATGAGTTGGTGAGCCCAAACAGTAGGTTCATGGGATATAAGCCAATCACCCCAAATGAAACAAGCTGTCCGACATGTCATGCATTGGAAATTCAATGGAAATCTCAGCTCCAGGAGTGCATATGCACAACAACCCCTCGAGCCTTGTGTTGAGGTTCATGAAGTTGAGCCTGAACAGCCGGCATTTTTGCCCAGTTCCACAGTGCAGTCGTTTTCGATTAGCCATGATGAAGCTTACGCCCTGGTTGATACTGGATGCCAGCGCACCGCAGTGGGCAGAAACACTCTGACCAAGATCATGCGTTGCATGCCAAGTGATTTGCAGGTAAAGTTTGAAACCAAAGATTCCGTTTCACCGGAGTTGGATGAGAAACAGTCACAACCAAAGTTGCGCTGGTTCCAGTTTGCTTTGGCAGTACACCCGGCGTCATCCGTGCAGCAATCCTAGAGGACACGGCAGAAGCACCTCTGTTGCTTTCACTGCCAATCTTGCAGGCCTTGGAGACCTCCATTAATCGTGGCAACCAATCCATTGATTTTCAGGCTATTCAAGAGGTAGGAAAATGTTTCTTTAATGCACGAGGTCAGCTGTGTCTTCGACTTTTTGACTTTGAAGTTCTCCGACCGATTCGTCAGGTCAACAAAGATCAATGGCGTGCCAGGAAAATCATAGGAGACGAATGTCAAGTTTTTGTGCTGCAGTTTGGTTTTGGGGAAACACAAAGTCTCATTTCCCGGAAAATAACATATGTGGGGATAATAATCATATGAGCTTAGTAAAGAGCACTGACAGGGAGTATAGTGAGAATCACTATCCATCAGCAGTGCAGTGTCTGACAAGCACATGTGCCAAATCCACACTTGAAAGTTGCAATTCAAAGGAGGTGCAACCAATGCACCAAACTCGGTGTATTGTGCAGGCATCCGATGACTGATGACATCTCAGTAAATGTACAACAGAGCTCTTTCGCATCAATCATTGAAGAGACCCCACATCGTGATCAGTCAGTAACCGATGTCAAGTGCCATGACCGATTCCCAGGAAAATCGTGGCAGCAAGCGTGTGTGCACGGCCAGTACGGATCCCGACAGCAAGATCCTGCCGTTGTGGCGACGCATGTGCAACAAGTTGATGATCCAGCAACATCTTGTTGTGACCATGAAACTGATGATCGGAATGGCAATGCCGTTGATGTTTCTACTCAAACAGGTACTGTTAATGATGATGCGTGTGGCCGATGTCGAAGAGATGGAGATCATGCAAGATCTGATGTCCAACATGGTGACGGAAAAGAAACAGGTGGAGAAGGGATACAAGTCCAAGAAGAAAAGCTCCAAGGAAAGTGTGGAGAGCTTCGAACTGATCTCGGAATGCAGCACGGCTCCTTCTCGCCAGAAGGACAAAGGCCGTCGCTCTCAAGTCTCTCAGATGAGTGCCGGGACCTCGAGCTCAAGTGTGGATCCGAGGTCAAATGCATTTCACCTGGATCAGAGTTGCTTTTGCGGACTGATGCCAATTCAGTACACCTGCAGGAAAGAGGGACGCAATTTCATGCGTCAGTTTCTTCGGTGCCCAAAACAGCCGGAGTCTGGGAGCCAGTGCAAGTTCTTCCAGTGGATCGAGGACACGAAGGCCCAGGAATACAAAAGAATGTATCACCAACGTGCTACTTTGGAGAGGTCACCAAAGCACAAGAACACAAAGAGCATGTCCAGCAGGCCATTAGAAATCGACTCTTCGAGCTCCGGAACCGAAGAACCAGTGGCTCGTCAGTCACCTCCAGCAGTCCATAAGATCAGGGGATCCAAGCAAGGCGGCCATTGTCATCACGACTGGAATCATCGAGGATCCAATGCCTATCAGAAGATGCGAACCTGTCGTCTGTGCGGACTGCAGGAAGTCACCAAATTCAAGGACCAGATGACAGTGCAGCGATGGGCCGAACCATCGACCAAGCCTTCCAAGACGTCCAAGTCCAAGAAGGAGCCTCTTCGATCAGTGAGCCCATGAGCTTAAAGCCGGGTATCCGAAAGCGGTTGTTGGGTGATCTCCAAAAGGCCATAGATGCAATTGAAAACAAGGTTGAAACATCATGTGAACATCTTGAAAGTTTGGATTCAAAGGACTTGCAGGATATCATGCATTTACGCCTGGTCGGAGAAGTGTTCAGCCCAGATCGTTTTACCAGTTCAGCCGGTCGATTTGACCTCCAACCAGGACGTGCCTTTGATCTGCAGCTAGGTGATCAGCTTTTGTGTCCGAAACAGAGAAAAGCGTGTCTGGAACACATCAGACAAAAGAAGTACGGTTTGGTAGTTGTCACTCCCCCTTGTGAAATGTTCTCCTTACTACAATACTTGGGGTTAGGACGATCCAAAGCATCATGTCAAGCTGATCCACAGTTCCAAGAAAAGATGCGTAGGGCCAAAGTGCTACTGAACTTTGCTGCACTGATTTGTCATGTCCAGGACAGTTGGGAGGTAGCTTCCTTTTTGAGCAGCCGTGGAATGCACTTTCGTGGCAAGAACCTTGCCTCCGACGCCTGTTGCAATGTCCAAAACACTTACTTGTCAGAACTGACCAATGCATGTTTGGACAGTCAGATAGCTATGGTAAATATATTAGGAAGAGAACGGGTTTTATGACAAATAACCAAGCACTCAAGAAAACATGTAAGAATGAACATCAACATCAGGCATGTGCCGGTAGCAGTCATGGCCAACGTCGTTCCACTCAAGCAGCACGATACACAGGAGCTCTGATATCGGCAGTTCTGAAAGCCTATGCCAGGTCATGTAATTCGGAAAATGAGATGCCAGATCAAACGCTCTTGATGAGTGAAATCAAATGGCCTTCCAACACTGATGGATCAAGCTGTCCAACTCAGGTAACCCAGAAGTTGCAGATGAGGAATGATCAACCTGTGTTTCATGATGTGCTTCCGCAACCTCATGATGAGGCTACAGCAGTCGTGCTTGATCCCACTCAGGTATATATGCAAGAAATTGAGACCAATGTATGTGAGGCCTTTCCAGTGCATGAATCACCCTCTGCGATCGCCGAAATGTCACCGCATCCGGCACTCTCCGAAGAAGAAAGCAGTCAGGTTCAAATGTTGTCACCAGCCCAGAGAAAGCACTTATTACAGAAATTGAAAAGGCACACACAGGCATGGGACATCCACGCCACAGTCGTTTTCTTAGAATTCTCAAAATGGGGAGAGCCACTCCTGCGGCGTTGGGTCTTGCCAAGACATTTGAATGTTCCCAATGCAAAGAAAGCACACGGCCCAAGCCATGGCGACGTGCTGCACCACCCCGAGAGCTGTCATTCAATGAAGTAGTTGGCATAGATACAGTGACCATCAAGCATTTTGATCACAACATCAAGTGTTTGAATATCATATGCTGGGGTACCCGGTATCAGCTTATCGTGCCACTAACAGGAACTACAGCTTTTCATGCACGCATTGCATATCGTCAGTGGGTAAAATTGTTTGGAGCACCTAAGTTGTTGAAACCTGACATGGGAACAGAATTTCTTGGAGACTTTCTATATCGATGTGCAACAGATGGAACCGTAGTTGATCCCTCCTCATGAGAAAGTCCAACTCAGAACTCAATAGCAGAGAGAGAGAGAGAGGGAGGCGCTTTCAAGGCCATGTACAGCAAAGCTAGTTTAGACTATGGACCAACTGATGACATTCAGGAAATCGGTGAATTAATCGATGTGGTCAACATGTATAAGAACCCGCTTTGTCATCGTAGTGGTTTTTCAGCAGTGCAAAGAGTCTTCGGTTATATGCCAGCCATACCAGGAGATATAACCATGCACAGGTCAGAGGAAAATAATCTCATGCACCATGCACGACTTCAAGCTGGAGATGTGACCTTACAGAAGCAACAAAGAACGCGAGTGTGTGCAGGAAAAGCATTCGTCGTGCAGTTTATAGTGGCCATAGGACAATAGAGCAGTTTGAAATTGGTCAAATGGTCTACTTTTGGTCAGTCGGACAGTTCAACAAGGTTGCAGTTCACCATTCAGCCACTCGCAGGCCTAATCATGCATTCTGGCATGGACCATGTCGAGTCATTGCAAATCAATATCCAACCAGTATCTATTTGGCATACCATGGAAGATTGGTGAAAGCAGCGCCTGAACAATGTCGACTTTGCAGCCAAGATGAAGATGCCTCATGTAGTGATGTCAATGAAAGATTGTGTCAGGTTCGAGATGATCTAAGGTACTCCAGAATCAGTGGCCTCAGCGATATCACAGGTGAAGATCGTCCAACAGATCCAGACCATCCAACTGGGAAACGACGTCATTCTTCAAAAGAACCACCATTCTCAGTGATCAAATTCCGAAAAACCAATACTGCACCCTATGAACCTTCAATTGCACCTTCAATTGAACCCGATGAATTGGAGGACCTAAGTGGTCAAACAGAATCCATGGAGAGTGATCAAGAAATGCTCTTAGAGGTTGTCGAACGAACCTGCACAATTTGACTCATACATATGTGAGGCTAGTCAAGCAATTGATGCATTCAGCCTGAATCACGCTCCAAGTGCCGTAGACCAAAATAAACGTGCAGCCAAGGAGATCAAGTTAAAAGACTTGAATCCACATGACCATGAACTGTTTCGAAAAGCCATTCAAAAGGAATGGGAGACCAACTTGGAGAATGATGCTATTCGCGTGATCCAACCACTTGAAGCTCAACGCATCCGACAACACATGTCACATAGAATCATGCAAAGCAGGTTACTACATGTTGCAAAGCCGTTGGATGAAGTAAGCCAAGTTGATCCTAGCACCATTTTGGAATGCAGTCCTCATGTGCCATGTAAAGCCAAATCAAGATGGGTAGCTCGAGGCGATAAGGATCCAGACATGTTTGCAGTCACAGCATCGTCGCCAGTGATTCACCGAGATACCTTTATGATGGGACTACAAGCCATTAGCTCCAAAAGATGGAAGATGCACTTTGCAGACTACAGTCAGGCCTTCATGCAGGGTGATCAACTCCAAAGAGACGAACCATTGTATTGTGAGCCTCCTGAACGAGAATTGTTGGGTTTACCTCCAGGTTGCCTGATTGAAATTTGTAAAACGGTTTATGGTTTGGTTGATGCACCATATCGTTGGAATCAACATCTGGACAAAGCATTCAAATCTTTGGGATATACACCTTCCATACTTGATCCATGCTGCTACATGCTTCATTCACTTCATGATACCCCACATGGACCTCGAAAAGAACTTGAAGGAATTATCATGGTAGCTACAGATGATTTGATCAGCGGTGGTGGAACGAAACACCAAGCCTTGATGCAACAGCTGCACGACCAATATAAGTTTGGAAAGTGCACATTTGGCAGCGGCAGGTTTTGTGGTAAAGATTTAGTACAGGATAAGGACCACTCTATCTTTGTTAGTCAACAGTACTACACAGAGCAGAAACCGAATTCCCATTCCAAAAGGTGCCAACAATGATGATCTCTGCGATCAAGATCAGGTCCAAATGCTCCGAGAAAAGGTAGGGGCATTAAGTCATTAAGTTGGCTATCCAAAGAAACGAGAGTTGACCTAGCCGGCGCAGTATCTCTCTTGTTGCAAGCATTTCCAAGTCCCAGCGTGTCCGATCTGAAAACATGTAATAAGATACTCAAAGATGCATATTTGTATAAGGACTTCGGTATTCGTGTAAGACCTATTTTTGTGTATCATTGTTTCTTCAGATGCTGCCTGGGCAAATGCAAGTGATGCAGAGGGATCATACCAATCTCAAGCTGGTTATGTTGTGCTAGCAGCCGATAGACAGATGTTACAAGGAAAAGAAACTCATTTCTCCATGGTCAGCTGGAAAAGTCACACGTTGAAACATAGAACAGTTTCTACTTTGAGTGCAGAGACTGAGGGCGCTGCAGTGGCTTGTTGGTATCGATATCTTTTGGCAGAACTTTTCTATTCTCATGTGATGTCAGCAGGTACAGCCGATTGGGAAACCATGTTAGAGCCATTGGGATTCGGTGTAGTCACAGATGCCAAATCTGTGTATGATGCTTTGACCAGCTCAACTTCAACTAGCAGTTCTACGGATAAACGTACCGCCATTGACTTGGCAATCATTCGAGAGTATCTGCGAAGACATAATGGATGTGTACGTTGGATTGATGGTACAGTACAACTTGCTGACTCGCTTACAAAGCATATGGCAGCAGACTTTCTGAGATCAGTCCTTCAAAGAGGAACATACCAATTGAATGCTGAGTATGATACCTTGAATTTGAGACAAAAAGCCAGAGATGACAAGAAACAAAGAAAAACAAGTCAACAATAATAATGATGGAATGTGAGTTTCAAAGTGATGTCCAGCGTCATGCACAAATCGAGAAGTGCACACCAGGACTTGACTTCCTTTTCATGTCCGATGCATTTTCAGGTGTCGAGGGGTTTCAATCGTGTGCCAGCGGCAGAAAAAGGCTGCCGCCATGGTGTTGGGGTTTTGAGTCCCCATTCGGTGACCCTTGTGGAGTTCATAGGTACCCTTCCAGGCTACCTTTCGTGATTAGTGAGTTTGCCAGTGATTGAGCTAGATACTGTAAGCAGTCAGTAAGTCAGCCGGTTACTTGGGAAGGTCTTGTGATTAGTTGATTGGTTGGTTGATTTGTTTGTTCGATTGTTTAGTTACGAAGAAGTGTAACCTCACTGGCCGCTATGTAGATCACTGGGTTTGTTGCAGCATAGATGCTGCCACTGTACAAGTGTACTTTGGCGCAAGGCCACGCGCAAACACATGGTCCTCAAGAAGCTCGTCGAGCTGAAAAGTGAAACGGAGTATGCAATGCCCGCCAAGGATTCTGGAACCTCTGGCACAGCCACCCGGCTAGCCAGCTGGCTCACAATGGAGTCCGCTGTGGTTGTACAAGGGAACAGCCAATGGCAGCTGGGCCGGTAGTCGGGCTGTTGAACTCCAGCAAAGAGAAGAAAGGCTGTGCAAAGGGAGAAATCAAACCCCCAAAAAGAAAAACTAGCAGTAGCGGAAGCAAAATCAAAAGGCCACGCACTCTTTGGCTGAACTTGTCACATGCTTGTACTTGAGCTGCCATTGCATTTTTGCAGGTCAGTCAGTCATTTCGTTGGTTCATTTTTTTGTGAGTGAGTCTGTCACTGAGTTAGTTAGTCAGTCAGTCAGTCAATTGGTTGGTTAGTTCGTTGGTTTGTTAGTTGTTTAGATACCAAGTTACTTAGTTACTTAGTTAGTCAATAAGTTACTTAGTTGCATAGTTCCTCGGTTAATCATTCACTTTGTGACTTAGTTGGTTGGTTACTTAGTTGCGTAGTATGACATGTCACTTTAGTGTATGACAGTGTATGACATGTCACTTTAGTGTATGACAGTGTATGACATGTCACTTTAGTGTATATGACAGTGTATGACATGTCACTTTAGTGTATGACAGTGTATGACATGTCACTTTAGTGTATGACAGTGTATGACATGTCACTTTATTGTATATGACAGTGTATGACATGTCACTTTAGTGTATAACAGTGTATGACATGTCACTTTAGTGTATGACAGTGTATGACATGTCACTTTAGTGTATGACAGTGTATGACATGTCACTTTAGTGTATGACAGTGTATGACATGTCACTTTAGTGTATGACA
>Ga0126342_10016707_pt1 | contig 12762 bp, 5 predicted proteins | sample Cyp1metagenome_FD_92528 | JGI IMG/M metagenome (GOLD analysis project Ga0126342, IMG submission 92528) | Coral microbial communities from Lord Howe Island, Old Settlement Bay, Australia - Cyphastrea 1 metagenome | ecosystem: Host-associated > Invertebrates > Cnidaria > Coral ...
GAACATAATGTAATAACAAACCAGTTATACCGTTGAGGTTTTTTAGGCCGTCTCATTTTTTGAAATGAGCCTTTCAAGTTTTACGCCCAAGAAGGTGCTATCCACGTTGTGTAAAATCCCATCTTCAGGCAAAGGCTTGCTTATGTTGTAAATGATTTCGTGGGAACTAAGATGGTGCACAGCCGCAGCAGACAGAATCAACAATACCTTATCTCCTTATCTCCTTTTCAAGCCAAAACTGTAACACAACACAACAAAGTTAAGTTTGCTGAATTCAGTTGTGATTACAGCAGTTTCTCTTGGCATACAATATGACAGAATCTGACAGGCCTCCCTGAAAAACATATATTTGGACTTGGCCCCAATATTGGAGAAACAGCCATAGCCCACCAAGCCACATGTTAAACCAAACAGGACAAACTTTTGACTTCAGCCATCGCCTGCTGCCCTGGGGTTGGCAGCCTGCTGGTCATCTTGCAGTGCATGCAGTGGCACTACATTGCGCCCACCACCCGGCTTCATCTCGACGTCGGGAGCAGCAGCAGTGTACAAAGTATAAGGGTCTGCATGATAAATGACTTTTGCATGCAATTGGGATTGGTGTCTTCTTCTTGCTGGGACAGTGCCTAGGGATGGGTGGCCTGCCAAGCCCACTGATTGGCATGCTTCAAATGAATTGCGAGCAATCTGGCAATACCAAGCAAACGATTCCAAAGATAAATCACCATTTTCTAAAGCTTGAGCCATTTCATTGGAGCGAACAAAATAGCTTTGAAAATGTTCAGTGTGGTTTGGGCGTCCCAATCCTTGCCGATGAACTTTTGCATGTTGGCCCTCAATAGCCCTTTCAGAAGTTGGAACAAATCTCATGGTGGCCACAAATTTCCTCAATTCTTTCATGTTACCTGCCGACAGCGACTCACCTCCAATCCACCTTTGACATGCTTGCCTGAGGGGGCCAGGCTGACACAGCTTCTGAACAAAAGGATGTGGATGTGGGGAAGCTGATGATAAAATATCATTGGCAGCCATTTGCGCGACGACCTCGTTGCGGTGGCCCAATTGCAGGATTTTCCAAGGCAATTCTTGCAAGTGACTTAGTTTCACTGTGAAATAAAATGCCAAATGGGCCCTTGCTCTATCAAATTCTTGCATTATGGCCTTTCGATCTCGTTCTTCCATTGCTGCCGGCAGCACCCGCAACACTTCCGCAGCACTCACTTGCCACAGAGAGCTCAACAAGTCAAGAAATTGACCGGCAGACAGTTCTGGCGCCCGCAGACCTCGCATGGGGCATGAAAGAAATTGTTTCAAAAGGTCTGGTTCTGTTTGCAGATCTTCCCGGTGAGTTTGCAGCAAATGGTCGTGACAAGGGCACGACTCTGCCCAGCGAATGTGCTGTCGCAAGAGTCCGCAGACAACTTCAAACATGGCAATCCAACCCCACCAGGCGGGACTTTGAACGGCTTGGGAAACATATGCAGCTAATTCAGCAGTTTCACGGCGTTTCTCTTCAATTTCAATGTCACCGTCCACAGGCTCTCCACGCAAAAACTGGGTTTCATCCCAGCCCCAAACTATAGCGTGCTTGACTTTCAGAAGCTCTGGGACAGAGAATGCAACTGTGCCCCAGCGGCCTGTATTGATCCAACCTTTGAATTTTTTGATATCATCAGCAAACGCAACTCCAGGGCCACGAACAAAGCATCTTTCAATAAGCTTTATCCTTGTGCTAGGCTTGTATAGGAAACGACAAACTTTCTCTGCCAAAAAAATGTTGTCAGTGTAACTGTCCATGACATCTTTCAAACCTTTTGTTGCATTGTCAATGATATGGTGCAATCCAGGGATGCCAAGCAAGTTCTCGAAGGTGAGACGGGTAGGATTTGCAAGCTCCCACTCTTCTTCGTCATCCCCATTCCCCTCATCCCCAACTGCGACATTGACAAGCTGTGGTGCAGCGGCAGGATCTTGAAAATCAAAGTCGGCTACGCCTGCATCAGGAACTTGGGCAAGGGCATCAGCTCCGGCTCCAATTGAAGCCCCTGCTGCACCAGCGCAGAGGCGGATGTCTTGCAATGAAACATCTTCGAACCAACCAGCAACATCTGAAGCAGAGACATTGTGAAGATTTGCGAGCAGGCGTTCTGCTCCATAGTCAGAAGCCACAGTGACAATACTGCTGGTCCATTGCGCCAACTCCTTCTCCGAAAATACTTCTAGCCTGGCAGCATGCAGCAGGGCATGCAATTTATTTTTGAAACCCGCGCTGCCAAACCCAATCAAGACTGCAGGAAGGGCGTGCACCTTCATGCCGTTCCGCAGTTTTGCCATGATTGCCGCCTCATCTTCCACATTGTTTGAATCGGAAAAGTTGGGCGGCCCCTCAGACTCCCAAAGAAAAAACATGGCTTCAGAACAATCCCACAGATTGTCCAAATCCGAATTCCTGATTTGTTGCACTAAGCACATTTGATAATCCCTCCCAAATTGAGGCGATGAATCCCACATCAAATAGCGTGCAGCATCACCAGACATCCAGTTGGAAACGCGTTGATGCAGCATGAACCCAACATCCAAAGTCAAATGGCCTCGGCTGATTTTGCTCTTGCCCAGCTTTGGAAATTTCTTGAGCGCCGACTCTGCCAAGGACTGCAAGTCTTGGGGGAGGGCCAGCTGCAAAACACGCCGCATTACTGCCCCAAGCTCCTCTGAGTTGCGAAGTTTCTCTGCTAACATGATCAGCTCAATCATTTGGACAAATGATGCCAAACGATCCGAACTGGACCGAACGTGAAGTTGGTCTTCCCGCTCCTGCAAACGGCACACCCACGAAGCCAAAATATCACTGGAAACTGCACAGCCTCGCCCCAAACAATCCAAACATTTCCGGAGGTCATCAGCTAAAAGGCCACACATCTGCAGTCCAAACGGTTCCTGTGGAAGTTCATCCCGTGAAGCCCGAAAAGCAGCCACAACAGCCGGGTCAATGTTTCTGATGAACCACCTAGAAGCCTTCCACCAACCAGGGCTCATAGGAGAAGGCAAAACCAAAAATTCCAAGAGCCTGTGCATGCACAACTTAACAAATGCTTGTGGTATCATTGCAGCAAGATGAAGGGAATCACGCATGTCGGAACCTGCAGCTTCAGAAGCCAGCCAAATTGGAAGGATTTCAAACATACCACAGAGTTCCTCCATGCTGTCCTGATTAATGTATGTGTAAACTTTGCTGAAGCGCTTGGATATGTATTCATCTGCTGGAACTGGCTGGGGTAAACTTTCGACAGACTTGATCTTAAAAAACCATTGCTCGTTTGGAGGGACGCCCATTGACTGCCAAAAGAAGTGCTGAGCTCGATCTAAGGGTTGCAACTGAACAAGGTGGCTGTAGGCAAACCCAACCGAAATATCTAATATTCCATGGATGCACTTGGCATCTCTGGGTAGATCATCTGAATCTCCAGCCAAACCCTTCACAGCGTCTGTGACACAAGCAGAATCAACTTCGATCTTGAGTCGCCTTTTCGCTCTTCTGCCATTCGTGAAAGGCATGGCATAAGGATCCATACACCGCCTCTCAGGCGGACCAGCAATCAACCACAGGGCAACCATGGCGGCTGCACCCGTTCGGACAAGAAGGTGCATGATAAATCAGCGAAACAAAAATACAACCCTTTACTATTTTCTTGTTGGTTCCTTTGGTTAGGTTTGCCCCGGAAATTGCACAAAAACAATCACTTCCATCGCACACGCTTGCACAGCTAATGAATGCAGAAACTGTCGTTGCTTTCTCTTGTCCAAATTTTTGGAACACACAATCGCTGCAGGTCTTGAATGGCAAAATGCCTGCCTTACAATGCCAAATTTGTTTCAGCTTGCAAAACTGCTAACTTACAGCGTGCCGTTTGGTCGACTCTGCCCAAACTGTGCAAAGGAAATGACTTGGCCAAAAACCTTGCACTACAAGCAAGTGACCTGAGGACCTTTTTTGATTAGAACAAAACCATTCACCAGGTCACTTCAACTCTGACAAACGCCGACTGCCAGAACATGAAAAATAAAATTGTTATGCTCGATAGTTAGCCAACAAACAATGTTTTTTTGTTTCAAAACTCGCTTCACAAAATTGAACTGATTGAATGAAAACAAGCGTCTACTGGAAAACTCTTTAGGGATCGCAAAATAAAACCCAATACTTTTCGCCCCAAAAACGGAGCCTCAGCTGTTGCTAGCTAAATGTGGGGCCGATCGCCACGCAAATGCGTTGGTTCAAATGCAATTAGATATGCGTCTGTATGTCTGTATAATGTTTTCTGTTGTATGGATATCAAAAAAAAATACATAATAAATATATGTTACATGCGTCTTTTTTTTTGCAGGCGACATCCCTCAGGACAAGGTCGGTCTTTGTACATCAATCTGTCTACAACCGCACAGAAGGGCGGTACATTCACACACAGACGGAAGTGACAAAGGAAATTGTGTTCCAACTGCCCTGAGCTGCAAAACGCTGCTCCTTTTTGGGCCCTTGAGCCAAACAAGTCTGGGGGATAGCCAATGAACTATACATAGCCCACATGCAGGCCCAATGGATGACCCGAACGCTCGATTGGGCTGGTTTGCACGCTTACACAACAAAATGTCGTAAAACCGTGTGTTTTGCGCCCTTTCGGGTGCATTCTGAGACATTCGTTCGGTTTGCATAGAAGAGATCATCATTGACAGCCGCCTGCCACGAATCTCTTGTCTCACACCACTTCTGTGGTGATAAAGCGCTAAAGTCGCTCAATCACGCTAATCCAGCTGTCCAAGACAAGAGCCAACCGAAATTTACAGCAAAAGAGTCCCAAGACTCCAAACAAGCCCTTTGGTAGCAGTGTAAGCAGCGGGACTGTGCGCGAGGACCGGGCCTCAACTTACCATCCCATATGATATCCATTGATTTTCATCATCATTATCCCTAAATGATGATTTCCTCATTCTTGGATAGCAACATGGGTTTCGCGCCCTCGCGACAAGCTACCACCAAAGTTGAGTCCGCGGATGCTGCCAAGAGCCTTGCAGATCCAGTGGGCCGAGTGAAGATTCCTCATTGGTGTTGGTTTCACCCTCCAAAAATCTTGGTCAACATACTGATGGACATGCTTACAATAGTAATTTCCAACTTTTGTATTACAGTACTTACCATGTTCCAAGAGTTGGCTTTGTTTAACCAGTTTCAAACTGGTTTTCTTCAGTTTTCCAGCCATTTTCTGCAGGCTAACTGCCTCGCCGGTCGTCCCCATAATCCGCCGGGTGCTTGGAGTGGGCCACCTGAGCAAACAAAATGGGTCTGAACATGTTTGATACCTCAAAATCCACTGGTCTATTTGATTGTCCCATTGAGTCGTCTATTTTGGGGTATAGGCTATAGCCCATTTTCAGACAACACTCAAATCATGGATTTGGTTAACCCGCAACAATGGGTAATAGGATTCTTTTGGAATACGACCTGCACGAATGATCAGATTGGGACAAAATAACCCATAGGATCCATGTAATATGGTAACATTTACCATGAATATACCCCCAATGTTAGCATATATATATATATACCATACATGGATCCTATGGGTAATGGAATATTTACCTAAGGGTAATCATACAAAGAGATGTGGAAAACCCATGGTGAACCCCCAGGAAAATGACCGGAAATTCCTGGTTGGAAAACCTCCAGGAGTTTTCCACATCGGTTTCTGTTAGTTTACAGTGGGGCAAACTCCAAAAATTGGGATACAACCAGGAAAATGGTAGGCTATGCAACCAACAGCTGATACATTGGACGGCCTGTTATACAAAGCGGATTTGAATTGGGAAGTGATGATTAATCAGTCGATTTAGGGATACCCCATGTTCAAACAAACCATATGGGGAAAATGTGGAAATATAATGGACTATAATTGGAGAATATTGGAGATAATAGGGGTATATTCCGGGATTTGCGAGATATTTGCGAGATAATATCAATAAAAAAGGAGTTTATCTAAAAAATGGGATATGAATCACCACAAAGATAGAACGATACATTTACGACTAAGTTGGTAGGAATTTGCTTTTCATTTTTGTGGAGCTAGAATGTAGAATTCTGATGATAATACAATCCAAATGAGATATCTATAACGAACTTAGCGGAGATCAAAAACCTGTTGGGTTTATTTATTACGGATATAAAACACTGCCACGGATATATACTATATAACAATAACCCCCACTTCTTGTGTGGAACTGCACCCTCAGAGGAGGGTAGTATCTGGGAAACTGAGATGATATCTATGGCTTTATTAAGATACTGGTAGACATCTGTCCAAACAGGGAATGCTAGGGAAGAGCTGCAGCAAGTCCTGAAACTAGAGAAGGGTTGGAGTATTTGAAGCAAAAAACTATATTGGTATAAAGGAAAATTGATCAACAACAACAACAACAGCAGCAACAACAACAACAATCAATATTTATATATATATATATCATATGCAGAACATGATCGAATTCGAAGGAACAAAAAACACTGGCTATGGATTGATGGTCAAAGAGACAATTGGAGGATCATTCAACTAAAAAAATCAACATGTTCTATATTGGTTATTGACAAGTGTTGATATTCATTGACCCATCGCATCGAAGATTTCAAGCGCTTTCCCAGGGCGTCATTTGGGATAATCCCTCTATCGTGGCGTCATTGATTAGGTTATGTAAATAACGCAGAAAAAATATCCGCGAATGCTATAAACACACATCTTTCCGTGTATATATATATTATATTGAATGCATATGTCGAAACATTGCATAGAAACAAGAACTGACCAACATGATGGCTACCGTACGTTGGTCGATTTAGTTCTGAATGATGTGCGACAGGGGTGTTGACCCGTCCCCATATGGGCAATGTTCACCCTAAGCCATTCCATTCCTGGTTGGTTAAGAACGGGATTCCCAGTTCATGGATTGTGATAATCAGCAATACATTAGGCATCATTAGGCTGTAAAATCCCTTATCATCAACCAACAGGAGTTTTGAACCATATTTCTACATTGCTGAGTAACCACTTTTCCAGCTGGATTAAGAACCACTTCCCCTGCGTGGGTTTCCAGGGTCGGGACGTGGGAGCTCTTCCCCTACTGCCCTGGAGGCTTTGAGAAATTGGGCTGGGTTTGGTACACGTTGTTGTATAAAACTATAGGCAATTGGCAATTCTTACTATAGAGTAGAAAAGGAAAAACATGTGGTTTAAATTCCTGCTAAAAAATATTGGTAAAGGTTACATTGTCTATCTTTATAGGAGTCTCTATAGGTAGAATGCAAAAGTGGACCATGCCAATAGGAAAATCAGACCCCAAACGTTCGCAGGTTGTTGCCTTGTGCCCGAAGGGTTTCCCCATTCCCGGGTAAAGGAACTGCAACTCTGCTACCTCTGCAATCACGGTGGAAAAAGTTAGTTCAATGGGGAAAAAAGGCGATTCCATCACATTTTGATACGTTTTTGATTGGTTCAAACTCCACTAATTGGTTGCTCAAGTCTCACAATTGTTGGTGTAGCATGACCAAACGTATGTTTGTTGTGCATATCTGTTGATTGACTTCTCGCATCACATGTGATGTTTTTTCTTTACCCAGCTTGGTCCATATGTACAACCATGGCAAAACTCAAATACAGTACCCCATTGCAAGGCTTAGTTTCTAGTGCGATCTATATGTATACATATATATATATGTACACATTAATATGACACATTCCATCAAGACGTTGATGACATATCCCAGAAAGAAAACAAACAAGCAAGCAAACATCGGTGGATATCGGTGGTATATTCAATTTGTTCGTGCAACACAAAAAGACACGCGCGCAACGCTCATCAAAGCACCATTCACCAGTCGTTTTGTCCATAGTGCCAGATAGTAACATCCCATCCATCTTTTGTTGGTCAGGTCAAAAAACATGTTTCTGAAGTATAACTTATCATCAGAAGTTTAGAAGTCAAACCTCCGCCAATATGGACAGATGGACAAGCAGAGGTGGGAAGAGTCAAAGAAGAGAAGAGTCAAAGAAGAGAAGAGAAGAGAAGAGAAGACAAGAGAAGAGAAGAGAAGAGAAGATCAAAAAAAAAAAGAGTCAAAAGAAAGAAGATGCAGGTGCGCGAAAAGGTAGAAAAGTCGTGATTCACTGCCTTTTTCCAATGATTTGTTGCTCTGGCAGGTCGAAAAGTAGGCTCGCAAGAGCGGCGGGTGCGGAGCCATCTGGCCAGATGAGAGATGAAAAATTGCACGCCGTTGTGGCGCGAAGCACATTTCGAAGTCAAAATGTGCAAAGCAGACCAACGTCGGAGCACTCTTGGAAGTTGAGTTGTGGCGCGAAGCACATTTCGAAGTCAGAAGTGTTAAAAACTGACGGTCTCAGACCACTTTTGGAAGTTGAGATGTCGAAAAAGTGCACGCCGTTGTGGCGCGAAGCACATTTCCAAGTCAAAATGTTAAAAACACCTCAGACCATTTTGAAGGTTCGGATGTAGTTCTGCGCGGCAGGCGCAATGAGCAATTTGTAGCATGGCAGGCGTGGGACAGTTGAAGAGGTTCTGGAAAGATGCATTTCGCATGGCAGGCGCAGTACATGTTAGGAGGTCAGGGCGCTGATTTCCTGAGAGGGGTGGCATTCTGGAGCATCAGATCTTCAGGTTTGCTACGATGATTTTGCGTGACAAGTGCAGCTCTTCGTATGACTTGGCATCACTTTTTCTTGGCAGGCGCAATACTTTAGACACATGGACTGGAAAAATCGCGAAACGCAATGGTACGAGGCCGTCAGCTCTGCACTCAACTTTCAAAGTTTGAAGGAAATCTCGCAGAATTGCTTCGTTTTAGACGTTGTCAAGTTAAAACATTGAGGAAGTCTCGCAGAATTGCTTCGTTTTTCATGTTGTCACCTTCGAAAATGAAGGAAGCCTTGCAGAACAGATAGGTAGATAGGCAGAAAGATGGCTAGATAGACAGACAGACAGATAGAGAGATAAACAGATAGACAGATAGAAAAGCATATATATATATATAACTATATGTTTAACTATATATATATATTTATTTATTTATAAAATTACATATATATACAGCTAGATAGAAAAACTGCAACTAAACTACAACTACAACCAAAATTAAAAAACAAATATAGCTACACTACAACTACAACTACTTCTACAACTACAACTACAACTTCAACTACACTACAACCACAACTGCAACTACAACTACAATTGCATTGCACTTCGCTACACCACACTACATCCTGCAGTTGTGGGTGAGGTGACCACTGCAACTTCAAAAATCACAAGCACCTTTCGGTCCATCAGTGGATTCGCTCTGCCATCCATGCATCACAACAACTCACCTCTCCTATAGTTTCCTGTTTTTGAAACTTCCGCCACCGCCTTGTGCGGTCCTACTGGTAACTGATCCAAATATATATATACACAGTATAATATATCCAAGTCCCGGTTTTTTGCTGCTTAAACCCTACACCAAAATTCCCAGCTTTTGCTCACGGATCCCACCCACCTCTAACAGGTCCTGCGATCCTTGGATCAGCTGTTTTTTCGCGAAATGAAAATGGAGGATTTGAGGTGGGATCCAAACTATAGGATCTAAATACTCCTATTTATACAGGTTGAATTGATTGAATTATGATAATTATACAGAAAATCATGATGAATCGTCCCATTTTTGAAGATTCTATACCCGACAGTCTGGCGAAAGCATGTGAAAGTTGGGTGCTCTTGTAACCGAACAACTTGGAAATTGTTTAGAGCAGGCAAATCGTCATAATCTAGTGACTTGAATGGGGATTTGTCCACTACTAGCCGTTTTTCACGCTCAGGCTGCTTGGGGTCAGTTACCCATAGATGAAACATCGCCCGAGGGTCTGCACGTTGTTACTTCGCAAGTTCCGATTTGGGGAATGTCGGTGGGTGGTGGCCTATTCTGATTTGTTCACCCTCTGCTTATCAAATATGGCTGTAGCTGGAGAATCTCCGTTTTAATAGGAACAACACACACACATATATATAAGTAGGCAACTTTCCACTGCCACGTTTGACTACCGGGACTACCGGAGGGTGTCTTCCAGGAAGATGATGCGGCCGAAGTTGCTACACCACTTGTTGTTTGGCGGCAACATCATGTTTTTAGAAATGGCCAGCATTTCCCCATTCCAAGGATTGCTGACTAGGACATAGTAGAATAAATACAGGTGCGGGAAAATGCCGTTTCGACCCCTGCATCAATGGATTGGGCTTGTATTGGTCGGGATATCTCTCACCCACAAATGGAAAAAATAGAACAAACAGTACAAGCAAGGCCACCTTAGATGCAAATGCCCCTGGAATATCCCGTGATATCCGGCTTCTGTCTCCCGAGCCAATCCTGAAAGTTCCTAGGGATCAATTCTCCTGTTGCAAGTCTGACAGTTCTGAGGCAGAGAGCACGCAAACATGTACAAACAAGTGCTTTTTGTCGGCTCCAAGGAACATCAACCAGTGACCTGTGCGGCTTTGTCCAGAAACATGGTACACCTCAAGTAATTGCTATCCTATTGTTTTACAAACCCACCCACATCGTGATTTGTTCAACCAACACGTGTTTGTTGAGCTACAGGAATAGGATCACGTACCACATTACATATTATGAATCACTAGACATAAAGGGATAATTACTCCCATCTCTCTGCTAAACACTTCCGGTATGTCCTTCAACTGCGTGCCCCAAAAATCTAGCCGGGTTTGTCATAACTTTACACATCAAAAAATGCCATACATTGAGGTACACAATGGTAGCTAGGCTATTCCCCATTTCTCTTTATCTTCCCAATAGCAAAAGATCAATCCAGAGCTGATCCAGATTCAAATAGCCTGTAGCATACTTGCTGGCTCATCTCACTTAGTAAGTAGGTTGCATCCCTGGTTTTCTGAGTGAGGATTTTTGTAGGGCTTATTTTACTGGGTTGAACTATCCAACTTAAGATTCGTTGGGTGAGCCACCAATGTATCCCTTAAATCCCACTGATAAGTTGGTTTATCAACTCCAACTAAAGTTATGATCACCATATTATACCCTGGTTGACCTAGTTATGAACTGATCTATAAACTTCCCCACTCTTTTCCGATGCCTGGCCGTGGTCCAAGGGGCGATCTTCAGTGCGCCCTGTCATTGCCTGCAGGGACTGAAAACACACCAGGATGCCGTTGGGCCATACGTTGGGGTCCAAGTTGGTGAGGTACCGGCAATCAGAGTGTGAATAGGTTGAAATTCATATTGGTGGGGAATGTTTGGCTATCATTGGAATAATATTGAATCTGCATATTAAAAAAATGTATAATTGGAATATGCATGGGGGTATCATTCTGGAGGATAAAGTGGGATATAACAGGGATTTAATATTAATGCTGATTTCCAGAATAAAAAATCATAAGGATAAAGTTGGGATTTAATAGGGGACTAATGGGAGATGAATGGTACCCTCAAGAAAGTAGACCTTGAAAATAACATGTTTATTTAGTGAAATCGAATCTTCCAACATTTGGCAGAGCCTATGTTAACTGGGGGGGATTGTAGCTCCATATCCATATGATACTTATGAAGAGTTGGGCAAATGTTTGAGTTTGGGGCTGAAATTTGGGTCCCCTAACAATCTATATAAAAGGAAGTAGAAAAAAAAACAGAAATGGGACCCAACAGTGACCACATCTACCACACAGACGAAGTTGCAGCAGAGTTGGGCTATCACTCGCAAGGTGGTAATGCTCTCGATCAATCATTACCCTCTGGTAAACGTTTACATAACTATGGAAAATCACAATTTTTAATGGGAAAACTCACTATTTCGACTGGGCCATTATCAAGTTCGCAAACTGTAAACGTTTACCAGGCCGGGTTTTTTGGCTTATAGAATGCTGAGAAAAAATTGTGAAACAACGATACCCTGAGTGACCTCTCGACGGTCGCCGATCTGTTAATTTTTTCGGATTCTCCTTTGGATAGGTGGTTTAGTTCGTGGATTTACCCATGAAAAATGGATGGATTTTCCAGTTCGTTGTGTAAACGTTCGTTTACCAGAGGATAATACATATACTGGTTGGTGGTTGAGCCCTACCCGAAAAATGATGGAGTTCGTCAGTTGGGATGATGAAATTCCCAATATATGGAAAAAAACAATGTTCCAAACCACCAACCAGTTTTTGTTAGGCCGGGAGTAACCGTAACCCCATAGAAACTGTTGTTTAAGTATCCATTGATTCTTGTTCGTCCACGAATCCAAAAAAACTAATCAATATGGCTTGTCTGAAAATAGGATATCCCCAACTCCGTTGGTTCACAATACAACATGTTCAATTGCTGAATACATTCTCTGTTGATTCCCTACATTCCATTGCGGAAAAACTAAGATCAACCAATATCCTACAAAATATTCTACCATTTTGTTGATATTGGTTGACCGAATAGTACCGTACCAGCTTCAACTAGCGATTAGCGTATCCCAATCACCAGGAACATATAAAATCCCAATAATAAATGGTTAAGAATGGTTAATAATGTTGTCTAGCCAATAGTGATATCTAGTCAATAGTAGAAACATTTTTCCGCAACTCCAATTTTTCTCCAATACTAAAAGTCAATTAGCTCCATTTACTTTTAGTATTGCCAAAAGAGTCATGTTCAGACCTTGTCCAGAGGGCATGGCC
>Ga0126342_10016708_pt1 | contig 12762 bp, 12 predicted proteins | sample Cyp1metagenome_FD_92528 | JGI IMG/M metagenome (GOLD analysis project Ga0126342, IMG submission 92528) | Coral microbial communities from Lord Howe Island, Old Settlement Bay, Australia - Cyphastrea 1 metagenome | ecosystem: Host-associated > Invertebrates > Cnidaria > Coral ...
GACTTGATCCTGGTGCAACGATTCTAACTGGTGCGTGTTGAACTTATATCACCAATGGTTAGTGCTGGGATAGGCGGTAAACTGAGATGATCGTCAAGGCACCCGGAGAACAAAAATAGACTTGGCCGACAGGACGGACTTCGAGCTTGGTCGACAAGCCGCTGTTGCTGATGGCACACCCAAAAGGCACCAGCGGATACAGTAGGTACTTGAAGTTGGTTAAGGGCTGGTGAAATGAAAGGTTGCAAGTCGCAACTTCATGAGGCAGGGTGTGCTTGCAAATCATCTAGGAAATTTGGTGATCAACCTATGAGGCCGGACATGAGAAGCAATGCAAGGTTACCCCAATTTTGCCGGTTCTGTTTTTGTTGCAGGGAAGAGGGGGAACCAAGCTTCCCAAGGGCTCCCATTTTCAGATATCCGCTTGGACTGCCCGAAGATGGGTTGCTTCTTGCACTTTCCGCAGCAATCGTGAGCTCAGTCAGGGATGGGACAGGCGGCTGATAGAGCCTCTGCGATCCGAGCTTTCTCGGCCATGAGTGATTTCTCACTTGGATGCTACGTGAAGATTAAGGGCTTGACCAGCAAAGCACGTTACAATGGCTTCACAGGCAGAATTGTTGTCGCTCAGAACCAGGAAGGCAGGTGGGGTGTGGAGTTCTTCTTTGTTGATGGGGTGAATGACCTGAAGACCATCCTGGCCAAAGAACCAAACCTCGAAGTGCTCTCCGAAACTCCGCCATGCCGGGCTTCAAGCGGCAAAATTCTGTTGGTGGATGGCTTTGGTTACTTTGATCCAGGGGACAGTTTTATGACCAAAGTTTTGCTGGGATGTGAGTCTGCATTCTTCAAGGAGTGTGGCGTGGTACATGTTTCCTTTGACGATCAGAAACCCAAAACAGGCGAGTTTTGCGAAAAGGCAATTTTAGCTGCTTGTGCAAACCCTGCAGATTTTCGAGCCATCGTTGTGTCTGACCTGAGTGTTGCGTTTGAAGCTGCCATTCAATACATTGCACGCCCACTGAACGTGTTTATTCCATGGCACTGTGTTGTTTCCAACAGCAGAAGGTGGTAACTGGTGCCAAGAGTTTTTGGGGCCAGTCTTTGGGGATGTGGTGTCATGGCAATGTGGGAATTACTATCGAGCAACCCATGCTGCAGTTGAAAGGAACAGCAATGTGGGCAAGTTCTTCCCTGGCATGGCAGACCTGAAATTTTCGGTGAAGGGGTCCATGCTCGAGAATGTCCCAATTTCCGAGAACTTCTACGCCACCTCCCAAGATGCAAAACTCTTTCGATATCTATGCGATGACTACAAAGCTTCAGAGGATTCTGATGACAAACGTAATAGCGTGATCGTTGCGATCAAGTCTGGAGGTGATCTAGGGGGCACAATTGCATACTTTGGAGATATTAATGCTGAGCCAACCACCCAAGTTTTGATGATCAATCTCCTTCGACAGAGTCCCATCAGTGTATCCATTCCTTATGGGACGCAGGTAAATTCAGTCCATTCCGCTCGATGAGTCCAGATTTGCAGAGGAGCAGTTTTTGCAGGGCGATGCATGGCCAAAGGCTTAGAACGTCAACTCATTTAGCGCTCTTCGTAGTTGGATAGTAGTCTGGAGCCTCGATTTTGAGACACAAGTGGAACATCTGAAATAGTCCTCTGCCACTGTGCAAGGAGTTGTTCCACAAAAAAATGCGGATCTGTTGCAGCCAGAAAAACCTAAGCATTGCTGGTTGAAAGGAGGTATTTTGTTTGTCCCTTTGATATTCTATGATCCATACCTTTGAATGATGAGAAGTACGACTAGTCACTGGTGTGAACGCGTGAAAACGAAACTTGATGACGTTAGATTCCACTTTGGCAATCTCCCGACACTAAGACGCTTCGCAGACCAGTCCAGCGCAGACTCAGCAGATTTGCTAAGACATACCTTGAAGTTTTAGCAGGCAACCTCACGCAATCCTCATTTTGTGGTTGGAAGTTGTGAGTTTGAACCCCTCCATGGTGACCCCATCTATACACCAGTCACTGCGCAGGTTGACCAAGCTGGGCAGATGCTTCAAACGGGCAGAAACAGATATGAGAAGGCAAGATGACTTGATGCGAGTTGTGATGGTCTCCAAGGGCCTATCCAAGAAACCTTGATGTGATATGATGTGATCTGCAGTTCCTGTTTTTCGAGGTCGCCTTAGAGACCAGCGATACCAGCACACTGAGAAGCATGAGCTGAGTCTCTTTCATATCAAGGTTGCCTGATTCTCCAACCTTAAGAGTCTTAGCATTTGTATAGCTGATGCTGTGTCGCGATTGTATGAACAGCGGGACAAGAAAAGGCGACATCTTTTGGACTGGAGATGTTTTGGTCGTTGTGCGAATTGAGTGGAATTATTCATTTTCCAACAGAAATCGGCACTGCGTCACTGCCATGCCTAGAATCTGAGCTGGTTGGCAATCTTGGTGAGCCAAGGAACCAGGGATTTTGCAATTGCGATCAGGAAAATCTTCTGACATGGACCCTTCTTTGCCACATGCTGAAATTTACAAACATTTCTGCAGGTCCTATCTATACTTGTCCGCTGAATCATACAGATTTCCAAGCAACTTCTCATGCCAAATTCATTTTGAGGGATCAATCAGGATCAGGTTTTTGCAGGTTTTTGCTTGGGTAGCTGGGTAGCTTCAGTTTTCACCACGTTTCCACTCTGGTTTTACAATTTTCCGACGTGGACGCTGAACCGCTCCGAAACTCTTGGCCGGTAGCCATGTAGGCAGATTGTCATCGAAAGAGATTTTGAAATATTTTGGAGGCAAACATCTGCATCGAGAACCAAGAATCATGGTGAAATTTAGAGTATGACGATTATGAAGTGAGTGCTGCGAAAACTGGTGCATGTTTACAAAGGTGCTTAGTCTCCCACCGCGGTTTTTTTTGCAAATGTTTTGATTGCAAAACATGTTTTTATTGGACTCCACTAGGGCCTAGGGCGGCACTACGTTCAAATCCAGTTGTTTGGCACTTTGTAAACCAACATGTTCCAAGGATTTGCAGAAAAACACTTGGACAATCAGACAGTCCGACAGTTGCATGTCGTGACTGTGCACAATGGTCGACTGGTGCTGAAAGTCTGACCCTTGAGATTTGGCGTTGATGAGCTGATTGCTGCCATGAATTTCACACGAGGTCAGGCCCCAAAGGAGGGTGTGGCGAAAGGCGCGGGTAAGGCGCAACTCATGTGGCATGTGGGGGTTCAGCGGTTCAAGGGGGAACAATCCTCCCCAAACTTGGAGAGAAATACACGTGTGACAGGCAATTTCCAAGGTATTGGCATCCATCTTTTGATTAGAAATTCGTTTATAGATTTTATAGTGGGTTCGCCTTCAACCCCTTGGATTTACCTGAAAAGATCCCTGAAGAGCACAATTTTGAGAGGAATGAGTTCAGGCATTGAGGCATCCTAGGAGGATCAAAAAATCTCTCAAAAGTCATATGAGCCATGGTCAAAACATGTTTGATTTTCCCATGGGTGAAAGTGGATGGTCGTCCCTCCATTAATCCAAGACCTCTAAGTTTAAATCCTTCCATATGCTCCCCAAAAGTGAATAGATCCAGTAGAGAATCAGGGTTTCAATGAGGGGCATTCAATAGTGGGGTTAAGACAAATAGCACTATATATCACTATAACATTATATAACATAGTATTTACAGCATTTTATAGCCTCAATTTACAACCTGTTTATTCTGTTTAGGTTTCCCCAGCAGGCACCTGAAGATGGCCAGCCTGGGGATCCCCGGCCTGTCCGAGCCCCGACCCCTTGGTGCAAGCGATGGGGCGACAGAAGACTTTGAGCCGTGATCATAGTGATCATAGTGACAAGTTGCTGGACTTATTACATCTTATTACATGCTGTGCTGCAATATTTGTCATACATTTGTCAGAAGTTATCACATACGTAATAATTGCATATAATTGCAAACATACGAGCTCATAAGATCCCATAAGATCCCATAGGTATGGATTTTGAGCACACATGATTGACTGTTGTACACACGTGGACAGTTTTTTGGAAGACGCCATCTCAGCAACAGGGCCCGTGCTCGTACATTTGATAAGCATTGATAAGCTGATAAGCGCTATTCTATATTATTGATGTCTATGCGGCTATGACTCAACTCCAAATTATAAATGTTTGTTTCCTGGAGTGAGCTTGTATCCTGCTGTGCAAAGTTGACAGCCCCTCGAAGACAGGCTGTTTGACATAGACTGCAACGTTTTCTCTCTGAAGATGTCCTGGCTGGGCTTAGTTTGGAGAACATCGCCAACTCAAGATTCCGCCGACATAGACACTACGCAAGACGGGAGACACAACTCTTCTCATCTATCACAAGTTCAAGATTCAAGTTTCGGGTATGTCGACCCGCAAATGGCCGGACATCCCATTTGATCATCATCAATAAACCGGCAGGTTTCCAATCCCCAATTCGAAAAAATCCAGAACCAGCCACTTATACTATGTTATATTGTATAAGATTCCCATATATTTTTCATGGTCCACAGATGTCCACAGCCCCACAGCCCTGATGGTTCAATGATGTGAAGTTCAAAAACCGAAAAATCCCCGTTCCACCATCCCCCCTGCCATGGATGAGTCGGAGCACTTGCTGAAGCTGCGGGCGCTGCTAGCACCGAAGGCCCGGTTCCAGCAAAACCCCAACGTAGACAATAGATTAATAGATAAAATGATGAAATGAAATAAGATTAATATAAGAATAGTCTGGGTTGGAATATTCATCACTACATTTAGCATCATTAAACCATATTAAACCTATCTAAAGGGTATTTTTTTTGCTCTTGAGCCACACTTGATATGACTTGAAGGTTCACGTGGCCAAAGTTGATCTTAGGACCCCCAACGAGATGGCTGTTGGACTAGAGAATTGTTTCTTTCTGATAAGCGTCAAACAGTTTTCAATTTCTTGGCATTCAAATAGCTTCAGCAACATAAGATTTGCATCAGGTCCAGAAGAAGCTACGAATCGTTCAGTCGGCTTCGTCAAACGACCCTGAGGCGCAGGATGAAGCTCCCACGAAGAAGCGGAAAGTGGAAGAAGTGGAGGGCCCTGATTGGACCTCTCGCTATTGCAACGTGACAGCACTGGGAGAATTGGTGAATTTCTGAACCAACTTGCCTAGGGACAATTTCCAGAATCTGTAGAAGTGGTAAGCCTAAAGAGTTGAAACTTGACACCGGCCAAACTTGGGGCTTGAAGGACTAGTCTTAGTTTCATGCAGAATGCACAATAAAGTCTTCACCGATTCACTGCGATAGGATGATCGCCAGGTGTGGTGGATGCCGCTGCAGCACTGACGCCTCTGGATGCTTTAGCAGTGCCTTTGGCGGAGCCCATGCTGGAGGCCTTGAAGAAAAATGGCTTCGATCCGCTCTTTCCGATCCAGGCGTGCCAAGCCATGATCTTTTTAGGCAAACCTGCAAGAAATGCTCAAGTTTGGAAATGGGACACTTTGATTCACAAAACGACATCACTCGAAACTCGACTTTCTTAAAAACAAAACACATAGTTGTTGCATGTTTTTTTTTCTTTTCCGGAACTTTTTTGCAAAATGCAGAGATTCCTTGATCTTTATCAATGGAGTCTCAGCCCACCTCAGCCTGCCTTTCCCCAGGCCATGGTCATTCCCTTGTTGCTGAAGTGTGCGGAAGCTGCTGACGACGAGGATTCGGCCTACTGCTGCTTTGTAGCAATAGCATCCTGTCGCTGCCATGGCCTGCCTGCGCATTGCCAGTAGCATCATGATCTGGAAATCCCGAGATTTTTTTCCCAGCAACTTTCAAAAGGTATACGATATATGTCTCACCAGGAGGAGCTACTCTTCTCTGTGTAAGGTTGCTGGTAGTCCTGTGGTTTGCTGCAAAGCCATACCTGAGGCTGTGATGTCTGCGTAGCAGCGCCCACCGGTCAGGGAAAGACCTTGGCTTATGCCGTGCCAATTGTGCAGGCAAAGATGCCCTACAGGGCCCTTGAGGATTGTGTTGCGGAGCCCCCGACCAGCACACGGAACGCATGTGCAAGAGTCGACTTCAGTGGTAATCTTGATCATGCGAATCATGCGCTGTAAAGGGTTGGGCCCAAGCATCCGCTTCACGTTGGTGACGCTAAAAGGCGTCATGTCATAGCCATGTTATGCCATGTTTGTGTTGTATAAAACAGCGACTTGGGACATCACCGTCGCAATCACCTATTTGGCCTTATGGACAGCTGAAGGAGTTGATTGTGCAACCCCAAACTTGACTGATGCCGAGTGCTTTGATATCATCGTCGACTCATGGCTCCCTACCAACAAGGTTCTTTGTGGTCAAAACTTTGGCTTGTCCAATGAGGAGTTTTCCTTGGATCTGCCAGCTTTTGAGCTTGCGAACAACTTTACCCGACGTGGCTCAGATCTGTGGCTGGATGATGAAGATCAAGGTTTAAAGACCTGGGTGGGTTATGGGAATCATCCTGGACTTGTGAATGGCACTTCATATTGTGCCCAGACCAGCAGTACCATTGATCTGGGGACCATCCTGGGTGATTGGGGCGTCTTGGAAGGTTTGACACCGGTGGCATGCTTGGCCTACAACGTGCAGAACTCTGCGGTTTCTGTGTCCTTTGATCCGCCTCTGTCTACGGAGTTCATCTTGCCTGCCTTTCCGGTGGTGTTGAAGCTCTTTGGATATACCTTTGCGCCGGATGCTGAGGTGTGGAAAGAAATGGAAAGAACATGAACAAACATTGCAGTTGTGTCCCAACGCATGCTGTTTTCAACTGTTTTCAACTGAACATTCAGATCTAGGAAGAACTTCTGTTCGCTGCAAAACAAGTTGCATGGCATTATGGCCAATAAGCTAGTTGCAGAGGGCCGAAGCCTTTGTCGAGATCTTTCTTTTGCAAGCTCAGGTTCCCTTGTTTGACTACATTGGTGCAGACTTGCAGTTGAAAACCGGAGAAGTTCTGAAGACGCACTTTGCTTTTTCTGGAGTTGTGGAGCTGGCCTTTGGAATTCCTTTCATATTTGAGCTGGTCTTGCCTGTTGAGGGTGTTTTTGGAGTGTATTTGGATTTTGGTGGCTCTGGGACACTGGCGCAACCTTACAAAGTCATGGAAAGTCTGGTGAAGTTCAGCAATGAGGTCACCCTCGAGTGGGCTGTTGTGATCCAAGTTTCTTTGCGGCCGCAACTGGCCGTTCTGGGCTTTGAGTTCAATTTTCCGGTCTCAGCCAAATTTCAGGCGCAGATTTCGGTTTTTTCTGGTGGTCCTGGTGGCTGCAACGAGCCTGTTTTGTGTCAAAAAAGCAAGTCTGCCATGGGTTACAAAGATTTCACTGGTATCAAAAGAATTCAAAAGATATCTTCAGCCAATTTCAGTCATGTCGGTTGAATGAAGAAGGGTCTTTCGGTCTGCGCAATCTTGAAGAGGCTGGCCACAGAGGTTCCCCTGTGAGGTACTGTGGAAGACTGGAGCAGGTTCCTTTCCCAACGTCTATCTCTCTGGAACGCTCTACCATGCCACTTCGCTCGGTGAACTGATTGGTGGTCTACCAGACCTGGGTGTGGTGTGCACGGTTGACTTCTTCCCAAATGCTGCAACTTGTCAGTTGGGATCCTTTGATTTCGTGCCTGGTGTGGGAGACGAACACTTTCTGCCGAAGTATATGTTTGTTTGAAGCAAATTCTGCTGATTCAGGCCTGATTCGTAGAAGAATTTGGTTTATGAATTATGGGCCCTCCATAGGAAAAACACATTTCACGGTTCTTTGCTGGAAGATGCGCGGCTAAAGATATCATCTACTGAAGGGTACAGTTTTGGCTTCCACCCAGAAGCACCCCGAGTCTCAACACACCCCTTGATGTGCATATTTCAACGGAGGTTTTTGCTGCAATATACATAATAATATAACCTTCATCAATGAAAGTGCCATAAGTTTTTTGCATTTCTCCATGATTTGAATTCCATGGAATTCCTGTCAGGTAAGGGAGAGTCCGTTCTGCAAAGGAGACGACACCATGGAGGATGAACCAGAGGCCGGGCTCATCCCATTGAGAGGGGCGTATACCAATTGGGTTGTATCATGAGATATCAGGAGTTATTGATAATTGATAATATGATTGATATATATTGATATAACATATATAACACGGTATATCCGTAATATATGTAATTGGGTTATAGATGGTTATAGTATGCAGTATTATGAGTATTGAGTTATTAACCGTGGACCCAAACTGGGACGCACATCCAAGTAGCGGCTTCCAGGGTCCAAGCTTTGGATTGAATTTCAGCAGGTCGGTTTGTATTTCACGATGGAGAACGGCAAATCTGTGGCAGATGTTCGAGCATGGGGTATGTGGCTGGCCATGAAGGTTGACTCTTCAAGTGGCAGCTTGACACTTTGCAAAGATGGAGAGTGCTCCCAGGAGTTTTGCATCTGGGATTCTCAATGCATTGAAGGCTATCACTGTTGCAAGACCAACTTCGAGTTTACCTGCCAAAAAAAATACAGGCCGGAACAAGTCGAAACGTGAGGCTTGCTTTCGACCTTGAAGGGTAGTTTTGATTTCTAGAGTTCTCCTTCGTGCGGTGTGCTAACTTCGTTTCAGCTGACAAGTCCTTGCAGATTGACACCAATTAGCTTCTTTGACAACTCCACCAGTCAAGAGTCCATTGGTACTTCTTTACAAAAATCATAGACTACTGTCAAAAAAATCGAGAACCCCATTTATATCTATTTGCAGGTGTTCTCTTTCCGAATTTGTATTTCCCACTTCCACGTTTAATTATTAGAAGGAACATCCATATCATTGTTGCTTTGATTAATCCCAATTTGGTCAGATTACGAGAGGATAGTAGGCACCAGTTAACCCCTGTGTTTTGATCAAATGGGTTTGTTCAAAAAAGGGGGGAGACCCAATTTTGTGGCCACAAAAAATGGAGCTTTAGAATATCATTTTCTCGATCATGAACTTGACTGGGGTTTCAACATTTTCAGTGAAACCTGTCTCCATTAGTGGGACAAAATCCATTGAATTCCTGATTTCCAATGCTTATACCAAAGTTATATAAAGCCCCAAATTTTGACACCGCAGGCACCGTTTGTTTGCCACCGACCTTAGTTGTTTGGAGCTTCCCGCCGCTCAAGCTGTGGGTTTGGCGGTGGATCCTGCAGATGGAAAGCTGGAAGGGGAAGCGTGTGCCTCGGATATTTCCCTTATGGAGCCGCTTGTGATATACCAGACCGACCATTAATATGAATGCCTTCGTTGGACATTCCCTTTGAACCAATTTTAGAAATATTCCTTGTTTATCCTTGTTTAGCATTTGATCCGTCCCATAGTGGGGTACCATAGTGGGGGTATGTAAGATGCGCATATAGCTGGATGGTGATTAGTCTGATCCAAGTTACTTAATCCGTAATGATGACCCGGTGGGGAGTTTTGGGGTTGACGGATTAGCCTCGGAGTTTTGCGTGTGGTGTGGGGCCACCAAGGTCTTGACCCATCATATCTTTGTGGGCAGGTTTTTCACAAAGAGATGAGTGAAGTGTTGTCTGATACTTAAACTGTACAGCTGTAGTTGGAGAGTCTGAGTTGTTCGAATTGACAATATATTGACAATACATCTGCAAGAACATTACACACTCATCAGCCCAAACCAATCGTTAAAACGGGCGGAAGCCCTCCTTCCGGCCTTGGCTCCATCGGTAGGCCCTCACGCCAAGGTGCGCTGGACTCAGATTGCGGGATTGGTCTGCACTGTTGCATGGAAACTGGAGATCCCTACTGTCGAAAGATTCAAGAGCTCAGTCTTCTGGCCATGGTGTGAGTCAGGGATGGACGGGGGGTAGTTTCCTGAAGCCCTCAGAGTAAACATTTTTATCAAAGTTCAGAAGACTAGTTTAGTTCAGCTATATGTCTTTGAAAGCAAATGGTCTCAGTAAGATAAAGCAGATCAGGAGCTTGAGCTTAGCTCCGTTGACGATACTGCTGTCTTCTGCAACCTCTTCACAGTGGGTAAAAAGAGCAAACACGCTGTTGGGAGTAAGATTTAAAACATATGGGTTTGCCTGAAAGTGGGATGCTCCCAAATTTGAGGGTTTGTCATGATTTCGCATCATTTTATCCTTGTTTTTCCCCATTGAAAGAGCCATAAATTGGGGTGGGGATCCATCCCCCATTTTTTTTGGAGACACGCTCCCGCTCCATTCTTGAGGCATGGTTGGCCTTCAGTGCTCCTGCCTCTTCGCAGCCACTGGAGCTTGTGAGGAAGCGGCCTCTGTGGCACCCCAAAGGGGTGGAACCATGGTTACAATTACCTTGGCCGCGTTGATTTTGAATTTGTGAACACGGAGGTTGGTTCTGAAGTCTATTAAGATCACAAAAGATGATCCAGTTACATGATCCAACTTCTGTGTGCAGCTGCTAGGATCGTTTTAATTTTCAAGGTCCTTGTGAGGCTGTTCTGCACCAAGCCTTCTGCGAGTTAAACTCCCGTCAGGGTTGGACCAAAAGACAGAACGAATAGATGCACAAAATACCGAGCGAGAGTAATCTTTTTTGTCTTAAGTGGGATTCATTCCATTTATAAGTGGGTCAATCAACACATGCTTACATACTGTACCAACTGGGATGCTGTCTATTTCTCTTATATGCAAAAAAGAACAACACACCCCAACTGGCCTTCCTTGTGGCTGTTGAGATGGAATCCAAGTATTTCTGTGGCACTAAGACTGGATTAATTGGATGAAGCACAGGCATTCTGCTCTGCCGGAATCTGATAGCCAAACTAGCCTGCATTTAGGATTGTTCTTGTTGGTGGCTGTTGGCCACCGCGCTTTTCTCTTCGTTACCGGTGGAAGATGGCGATGATGAAGATGGATGATGAGGATGACGACGACGACGACAATGATGCTGCTGCTGCTGATGATGATGATGATGCTGCTGATGATGATGCTGCTGCTGCTGCTGATGATGATGATGATGACGATGCTGCTGCTGCTGCTGATGATGACGATGACGACGATGATGATGATGACGATGATGATGATGATGATGATGATGACGATGACGATGCCGCTGCCGCTGCTGCTGCTGATGATGATGATGATGACGATGACGAGGACGAGGACGATGACACTTTACTGACGACGGTGGCCCACGTCATGACGATGATTCAGAAGATCGAAAACGAATATGCTATTGCTACTGCTATGTCTCTTCCCAGCCAGCTGAGAATTTTTGCCCCTCCAGGCGCTGTTGGACCGTTTGGTTTGCCATGTCCGAGCAGTGGTGCTCTTGCCTACCAGGGACCTGGCGTTACAGGCCGGCTAGGTGGGGCTGGAAACAAGGTTATGAAGGATCCCCTTTATGGCATTCTTTTCCACAGGTTCTACCTCTACAGACAACTGCCTTTTTGTCTGCGATGTCATTTGGGCTAAAAACAAAGCAGCACTTGAACTCTGGAAGCAGAGGACATAATGGAACTAACAGAGTTAGGGATCAGAAACTGTTCCTTCATGATGCTCTCAATGAACAAGCCGGACTCCCATTTTTCAACCTGTCTGTATTTAGAACCGCACAACAGGTACATACCTCTTAGACGTGTATGTTTTTCTATTCTGCCACACCAATGCAGCTGATGATTGGAGTAAACCTCTCAGAAGCACAGTGGATTCAACGGGTTCAACGGGTTCTACGCGTCCAGGTCTTTCGCGTCTTCGAGTCCTTGTGCAAAGCGCTGCCTTCAAAGTCCTTGCGCTTGCACTGTGCTGTTGGCACCAAGGACCTTCGGATGGGACGCATCTCAAATCATCTCAACACCTGGAAGAGTTGTGGATTTTGAGTGATTTTGAGTTATTGGAATTAATTAAACAACGTTTTATTTTCTCTGCTCCGGCACTGCGGCACCGCAGGCTGTGACACAAGAAAAGCAGCTGTTGAAAGACACTCCACCGGACATTTTGATTTGTACTCCTGGACGCCTTTCTGAACACTTCTTGGGACGAGGCACCGAGAAATGCCGAGAAATGCCAGGATTGTTCGTCCTATCGAAGTGCGAGGAAACGAGTGAAGTTGCTATTGAACTATTTGAAACGAGAGTTTTGTCATGTTTCGATGTTTGGACCTGGTGGTCATGCCTTGTGCTCTAATAAATGTGCAAACAGACTGCCCCTTTCAACCGCTTCCACAGTATAAACCTCAGTCTAAGAGTCACCAAGACATGTGAATGTTCTTTTTCGGCATGAAGCAGTTGCTATGCTTGAAATGACCAGGGCAATCATTGTCAGATAGTCACCGTAGTCTCGGTTTCTTGGTTGGAATTCACTGGAATTCACCCAGCTGAGCTGCTCAGATGCGTGTCTCGATCTGCAGCATCTTCGATGGTTCGTGGTGGACGAAGCTGACCGACTTTTGACACAGAGCCCAAGCTTCGTCGGTTCGCCGCGGGGTCTGTTGCGGTTCATCCAAGTAGATCTTAAACGGCACGGGGGTGAGATATCTGATATCGCAGTGATTATGAGAAATTATATCATGGATGATATTAATCAAATCAGTATACAGATGTATACATAGTGTATATATAGAATGGGCTAGCGCCCGGGTGCCGCCGACCCCCCCTATTTGGGGGGTCCTGCAGAGAGAGGGAGAGAGATAGATAGATGGATGGATGGATGGATGGATGGATGGATAGATAGGTA
>Ga0126342_10016709_pt1 | contig 12761 bp, 13 predicted proteins | sample Cyp1metagenome_FD_92528 | JGI IMG/M metagenome (GOLD analysis project Ga0126342, IMG submission 92528) | Coral microbial communities from Lord Howe Island, Old Settlement Bay, Australia - Cyphastrea 1 metagenome | ecosystem: Host-associated > Invertebrates > Cnidaria > Coral ...
GCTTGCCGATTTTGGACGGGCGCGTTCACGAACAGGTGTCTTCCGTACTGTTTTTTACAGTGTTTTTTGAAGGCGAGCGTCACGACCTATCAAAAACAGGAGGTTTTGGCCGAAAAATACCCCTCCCCCCAGGTAAACCTGTAACCTTTTACGAGTGCCATCCGGAAGATCACGCCCCAGCACCTTCGGTGCGGGCGGATTTCTGGATTATTTCCCCCATATCCCCCAATAAATGTTGGTAAATCATCAACCAACAGGAGTGTCAACAGAGCCAGGCCGTTGTGGCTTGCGCGGGCATTGCCTTTTGCCAGGAGCAACTTGGTTTTTGTCAGATTGGATAGGCATCTCTATGAGGTCTTGACGGTTGGATACATATATGATCATATATGTATAATATATATATATGTCAATTGCATGGCCATGAACTCCAGTTGGCATGTCAGGTAAATCTCAAACTCCACTCCCGTCATTCAGGGAGCGTTTTCGGCTGAGGATGAAAAGGGTTCGCACCCTGGTGTCAGGTGGTAGGATTCGCCCGCGATTTTGTAATTGGTAGCGCGGAGCTCCGGTCTCCGGCAGGATAGGATTCCGTGCCGGATTGGCCATGAACTCGTCCACGACAGATGTTGCATGTACCCGTGTTTTCACGGGGGACAATGAAGATCCAAAGGAGTACAAGCGATGGAAGGTATGGATTCAGAACAAGTCGCTGACTTTAGGTGAGAAGGTGCCGGAGTCGGCTCGGGTGCATACGCGTTCACATGTCTAGCTGGAAAGGCTTTGGAATGTGTAGAAGATGTTGAGCCCACCGAGTAAAGGTGAAGGTGGTAAACTGCTACTCTTCAAAACTCTGGATGGGCGGTTTCCGCAGCGTGATCAGTCTGATGAAACGTCCGAGGTTCTCACCGAGATCTTTTCTCTGAAAGCGGCAGAAGGCGAGGGTGTCAAGTTTTGGCTATCTCGTGCCACTTAGATGTTCGACAGGTGCCGTCGGAAGGCATCTGTCACGTTTCCTGAGGAAGCCCAAGGTTGGTTGATTTTGCAAAGATCTGGAATGAACGAAGAGCAGAAGGCAGTATGCTTAACTAGAAGTTTAGGTGATCTCAAACGTGAGAGCATCGGCAGAGCCATGCGCTCAGTGTATCCAGAGTTTGCATGTGCCAAGCGATGCACCAACGCTGTGGCCGTCGTCGAACACCATCAACTGGATGATGAGGGCGCTGGTGATGATGATGAAGCTGATCTGGACACCCATGAGATCGAACAATTTTTATTTAGCTGACCATGATCAACCCACTGGCGACGACATCGAATGCTTCGAAGAGGCCGATGTTGCAGAAGCCTTAGCTGTGAGCTGGAAAGAAAAAGACAGGAACTCCATAAACTCCAACGAGCCCGGAAGTGGAACATGTCATTGCGGCTGTCGGCGTGTGTCCCTCAGTTTTGAACAGACTTCGAGCCAAACGAGATGCGATGAAACTGGATCGCTTCTCTGAGATGGATGGAATCCTTCGCAGTTGCTGAACAGGAACAGCTCCTGGTCAGTTCTCCAGGATACGGCTTGATTCTGGCTGTGGAAAATCAATCATTGGCGCAGAAACATTGCTCGAGCTTGAACAGCTTTGGAAGCAGCGAGGTATTTCCTGTCCAAGCAAGATTGAAGAAACCGATCATTTTCGCTATGGCAATGGGGAGAGGCAGACATTTCGATACGTAGTCAAAATGCCTGTTCAAGTGGGAGGTAGATCGGGTACCATTCGTACAGCTGTGGTGCATGGCAAAGCTCCTTTGCTGTTCTCACAAGGGGTACTACAAACTACAAACTCTCAAGGCGGCGATCAAGTTTGACCGACAACAGATGACAGTCTTCGATGGTGCCACACCTTTTCCACTAGTCACGAATAGTGCTGGTCAGTTTGTGGTGAACCTGATGGGTTCCGATGACTCTGCCGAGGTACAGTTTGATGCAGTTGTAAGACAAGCCCGTCACTTCTCAGAATGACTTGGTCCCTGAGGTGAAGGAAGCTGCTGACCTTGACCAAGTGATACCAAGTGCCTGAGAATGAGCATGAGCCCATAGATCCCCGCTCCGCTGAACAACCAGAGCTAGCCTGCCGCCAGTCTGGTCCATACGAGACGTCACCAGGCCCTCTGCAGACATGGGTAAAGCATGATTCATATATTGCACAGATGCCTGTACTGGGAAAGCGGGCCCATTGTGGAATGCAGTGGGGCGTTGTTAAGGCGGGAACCGTGTTAGCTGATGAAGTCATTGATCCCCAAAAGGGCAAATCCCTCTACAAGCATCCGATCCCCAAAGAGGTGATGCACATACAGTCATGTTTTCATTCCACGCCTCAGGGGAAACAGAGTGTGGCTGCGCAATTGTCTGTCCATCACCTGAGACAGCTGAAATCCCAAGTAGGTCGAGCCGTGAGTGAACCTCATAGCATGACGCATGGCAAGAGATTTTTGGCGGCTGAAGTTTTTAGTCCACCTCGTTTCGCTCCACTGGCTGAAGCTGTAGGTGCCATGGGTAAGTCATACAATTTGCAGACAGGTTTTGATTTCACCAGAGCATCAGATCGTGACCAAGTAGCCAAGGAGCTTCGCGAAAATCCTCCAAATCTCTTGATTTTGTGTCCTCCATGCGCCGACGAGGGAGGTTGCTTCAACCTCAACTCACTCCACATGGATGCTTCCGAGTATGTCAGAAGGGTGCAACGTAGCAGGATGTTCATCCGTCTTTGTTGCAAGCTTTTTGAACAACAGTGGTCGTGTTCTGATGGAGCATCCAAAGGGCTCACGCCTGCGGACCTACACCGAAGTGAGGGCCCTCATCCGTCAGTTCAAGCTGCTCTCATGCCACATGTGTAGGTATGGTTTCCGACTTCCTAAAGTCCTAAAGATGATATATAAGTTGATTAAGAAGGCCACACACCTGTTGGTAAGTGATGATGACATGTCTGTGTTAGCCAAGGAATGTCCTGGGTCCCAACATCCGAAGCATTTGTGTCATCAGCCCGTTGCTGGTTCCTGTAAGGGAGTTGGAAAGATCAGCACCCATGCCGGCCGATACACTCCAGCTTTTGTCCGAGCAGTCTTTGAGACGGTGCCAAGTTTTCGTGAAGTGTCCCAGAATCAGTGTGTGGAGTGCCTGCCATGGACGTCTCAACATGAACAAGAGGATTTGGTAGTCAAAGATGCCTTGAGCAAGGAAGCCTCGGATGAGGACAGCAAGAAAGCTGTGGATTTGCTTCACCGAAACTTAGGCCATCCACCCACACATGACATGGCGCGCATTTTGAAACATGGACGGGCTTCCGATAAAGCCTTAGAGTTTGCCAGGAAGCATACCTGTGGCTTTTGCCGATCACATGTCCGGCCACACGTGCCCTTGCCGTCCAAGTCTTCTCGTGTCACTGAGTTTAATGAAGTGGTATCGGCTAGGCATTGATGTCAAGAATTTGCAGGGTTGGCGTATGAATCAAAAAGTTAAGGCCTTGAACATAGTGTGCCATGGAAGCAAGTCTCAACTGATGCTGCCATTTCATCAAACCGAGACATCCGAGACCAATCTGGGTGAACCGTTTCAACAATATCTTGACTCCCAAGGGATCGAAGTCAAACCCACAGCTGCAGAAGCACACTGGCACTGGCAATTAGCTCGCGCCGAGCGCCATGGAGGTTGGTTAGCACGTTATGTCGAACCATTGCAGAGTTTTCACCATCCACAAAAGATGAATGGGAGGAATGTGTGTTACATGCTCATGTGAAGAATCAAATGGTCCAGTGACTGTGTTTGGTAAGAACCCAATAGTGCCAGCAAACCTTCTAGATGAACCCCTGCATCTAGTTCCAGCCACTGCAAGCCTGTCCGATTCTGCCCTCGCTCGGTCTCAGGCCATCCGAATGGCAGCACAGCGAGCAATGTTGGAGATGCAGGACGACCAGTCACTGTGCAGGGCTCTGGCAGCTCGACCCAGGGTCACTCCCGTGTATGCGTCAGGAGATTTCGTAGCCTATTGGAGAGCACAAAAAGTCCAACAAGGGCAAGTTCAGTTGGGGGGTAGATGGTATGGTACAGCTAGGCACGGCCGTGATCATTGGGTCAGTTGGAAAGAACCATTTAGTAGCTCATCATAGACAAATCCTCACGGTAGCGCCAGAACAACTCCGAAGAGCCACGGAAGAAGAAAAGATTCTGATTCAACCGCCCCAATCGGAACTGCTAGGCATCAAAGATATGATTGAGGGCGGTACTTTCAAGAGTTCCAACTTCATTGACTTAGTTTCTGGTCATTACCCAACAGAAGCACCAGCACCAGAGGGAGCATCCATGTCCAGTGGAGCTGTCGCAGCACCCGCCAGTGCGCCTGTAGTTGCCAATGCGTCGACACCGCACAAGCCAGAAGAGGTTGGCGACCCACCAGATGTAGCAATGCCCACTGCCGAGCCACCTGGTGAAGGCTTCTCAAGTCATGATAAACCCCAAGATAGTCCCGAAATCAAAGACAACCCCCCTATGGAAGATGTAACCAGCACTGCCAGTTCTCCATCCGAACCCTCCACGTATGGTCCCATCAGACGTAGAGCTGGAGGTAACTCAGGTCCTGCAGCGCTCTTCCGACCTCCAGCCATGCTCCAAGATGATGTTGTGGAACTGCTTAAGTGAAGTTGGAACTGCTTAAGGGAAGTTGGTCCCCGAATGGTAGAGGCTAGTATAGAGGGAGATCAGGCACAGGCTGGTCAGAAAAGACGACATGAGGAGGTTGTGCCAGCTGGTGAAAATGCTGAAGAGCCACCCACCGTTCGTCCCAGGACTGATGCCTTGTCAGCCCAAGTAGATTCAGCAGTAGAAGTGTTGTCAGTTCAAGAGGTTTCGGATCTCATGCCGCAGTGGCAAGAAGATCCGACATGTGAAGCCTTCGTAGCCAACTATTTGCAGAAGAAAACATCCAAGCAGAGTCCTCCCAGTAACAATGATCCAGCACTTCAACACCTGGTAGATGAATCAAAGACCTCAGGGTGGCAAACGCTCATAGAGAAGGGAGCCATCAAAGTGCACTATGCTATGCGAGCAGAAGCCATAAAAAGGGATTAGAGTCATCGTCCTCTTGAAGACAACCATCACGTTGATCCCAACGACCCAACAACTGCCAAGGTCAAAAGCCGCTGGTGCCTACAAGGTCATCTTGATTCTGACACTGAGCAGCTTTACACACAGATACCATTACAAACAGAGGTGCTTTTACAAAGGAGTGGATCTACACGAGGAGCTTTTATGCACTGATGTTTTTACACAGGCATACTTTTGCATGATTTCCAACGGCGGGCACGCATTTCGCGCTACAAGAGTTCAGCAAGCAGATGTAAAACCGCAATTTCACCGCAGCTTTTGGCGATCGAGACGCATTTTGTGGGAACGGGTTGACCCAGTGCAAATCCACATCGCAATTTAATTTCACTTTTTGGCGATCAACACTTCGTGCGAGGGGGTTGTGTTTTGCGGACACCAGTCCACGCCGCCCTGCCGTCCTAAGAGAAAATTTAGAAGACTTTTGAACTTGTAGGTGTGCTTACAGTAAGAAATTGATCTCCACCTGCATCTTCACATCTGCCACTTTAATATATCAACTCCCTGGTGTTTTTTTAGGAAGTTGACCTCCGCCTGCGCCTATGTATCTGCCGCAATGCACAATATGTTCATGTGGTAGGTAGTTGTGTTTTAAAGAAATATGCACCTGCATGTATGTACCTGCACCAAAGCGCCAATAAGTGTATATATATATACTTGCATCTACACTTGTGTATAACCATGACATTTTGTAGATGTGTTAAAGAAGATCATGTCCACCTGCACCTGTACACGAGTTGGAATGTGTCGTACATGAAAAGTGAGGATGTGGAGGATTAGTATTTTTGGTGGTGATGATGCAGGCATGGTTGATGAACAAAATTATGATTAAGAAAAAAATGATGATGGAATTATGGCGATGATGTTGTTGTTGTTGTTGTTGCTGGTGTTGTTGTTGTTGTTGTGATGATGATGATGATGATGTTGTTCTTTTGACGATAACAGTGATGGTGATGCGAGAAGATGGTGATGGTAAACATTGATTATGACGTAGTATGTTGGTAACATGTTTTTGTCTTGGTGGTCTCTCAATTGTGTTTCGGTGGTCGTGGGTGCTTTGGTGGCCCTTTGGTGGTGTGTCCGTAGTGTCTTGACAGTGTTCGGTAATGCGGTGTCTTGCTCATGTCTTGGTGGTATTTTTGTGGTGTTTTGGCGGTGCTCCGGGGTGGTGTTTTCATGGTATTTAAGGAATGATATTTTTTTGACTAAGCTGGCTCGCCTGTCAACACCAAATTGGCGTCAAAGGAATGAAACGCGACACTTTGCTATTATGGACAGAAGGGTAGATAGATTGATGAATAGATTGATTAAGAATTGACATGTTGAACATTTCTGGGTATCCCTTGAGGATCCGGAATAGATTGTTTGGCAAATTCTGTGATATTTTGAAGTACCCGGAAAAATCCTAACGTGTAGAGTCTACAGTATAGTTTGGCAACAGTGCAAACAGTGTAAATCATATGACCCATGGGATGTGGGAACAGCCCAGGTTCCACAAGTGGAGCCACACCTTGCGTTCTCAGTGCCATCCTGTGGTGAACTGGTTGCAAGACCGTGGAATCTTGGTGCACCGCAGCGCGCATTTGCGGCATCATAAGCCGCCCTTCGAAACGAATTACTGCATCGTGACGGGCCACATGAATCCAATCTTGGACAGGAGACGGGCCGCAAAGCCAGCCTTGTGATGTTCGCAGAAAGGATCCCACAGCCTTGTTCTTGAAAAAAAAACAGCCGTTTGATGTCGTCAGCAGCCTTCCTTAACATTGGACATCATTGGATTGTGCATCAACCAACGATTTTGATGGATTTTGGTCATTGGACTTGGTTTCGCACAGGAGTGGTTTCTTCACGCGGCTTGCTGTGGCTTGGCGGGTTGAAGTGGCACAAATTTCACGCTGCCAGATTCCGCTTCAAGGGTTCAAGTCCCGACTTGCTTGGTGGTTTCGAGCATTTCACTGCATTCTGAATTATTTCCATCCTCAACCCCTCATGATCATTCTAAAAGATATACTCTTATAAGAAGATTTTTGCCAATCTTTGGGATCGATTTTTCATCCATTTGGAATAGGGTTTTTGGACCACCAACCTGCAGATGTCCAAGAGGTTTGGCAACTGCAATCCAAGTCTCAGGACATCATCGCACGCTTCACAGGCGCCAGAAACCCAGCCCCACCATTTCTGCCAGGATCTGTGCAGAAGCAACGGAAATATGATGAAGTATGGCAGCATATGGCAACTATGGGACCATTACCGAGAAATAAGATGAAATGAGACTGGAATTCAAGAATACGGAACAAACATGGTCTTCCCACGGCTTGCAACCAGAATTCTTTTTCCAGTTCGGCTAGAAATTTTCCGACCCCGTCATAGAATTGAATTTCGGTTTGCCCAGATCTGCTGCAGAGTATTTCCAGGCAGCAGCGAGGAGATCTTGTGCATTTTTGTGCCATGTCCCCAAGGTCAGACCCAGATGTGAAACCGGGGATAGATTTGCATACCTCTTGGATCGTAGGCAAAAGGATTGATTGCGGTGCCTCCTCGGGTGATTATGACTAGCAGATACTGTAATTACTCACAAAAGGTCAACAGTGTCAAAGTACTTTTGACTTGCAATGAAAATTGATGACACTTGGTTGAAATTGAGAACATACTACTATCAATCCTATGAATGACTGAAAGGAGGCCGTAGCTTTTCGATGCTTTTCGCGCCAAGTACTGTGGATTACGGATTGGCACCTGTTGGTGCCTGCATTTTCGCCGCCGTGTGCACCTTTTCGCCTGACCACTCCGGCTCGACAAAAGCTTACAGCTGTTGGTGATGTGTGAGGGGGTCCTGCGAACCATGTTTAACTGGTTGAAAATCCTGGTGGCTGTGATCGAAGAATATCGAAGGTAGGTAAGAACTCATAACTGCGCCTTGATGTGAGATCACTTGTGATCCTGGAGTAGGCGGAATGGAACATCCCAAGATTCACTATATGTTACTATATTATAGCTTTTCAGATTATTTTGCCACTGGGGGGTAGTGGGATAGCTGAAGCAAGAGAATTAGGCAACGCATTTGGTGCATGGAATTCATAAAACGCTTTCTGCGAATCGTTCTGAATTGGCTGTTGGCAGATTTGGTAGCTCTTCGAGAGCTGCAGCAACCTGCAGACTGATGCAGACTGTGCTAGTGGGAAACAAGGTGTCATGCTTTTTTTTTTGGCTCAGATGGGCACGTGAAGCTGGAGACCTTTATTTAGTACATTGATTTCACGGTCCAGCTGTGCCAACTGGAACGGGTGGTCGGAGCAAGTTCGACCTATCCTGACAAAGATGTGTGGAACTCAGGGGCCTGGACATCCTGGACCCAGATTCCGAAGGATTCCGAGAGATACGTCAAGTGTAATTCATATAAATCATGGTAAGTCCACATAGATCCACATATATCATCATATATCCACATGCAGCCTTTGCAGTTCATCGATTTCATCGGAACGGCACCAAGGTCAGGCGAAGATGAGGCCGTCGAGACTGTCAGAATAGTCAGAATAGTCATGGAGAGAAGCAGGAAGAAGATGAAGATTGGATGAAGATTGGATGACATACCTTTCCTTACACTTCACCACGGTTTCCCATTGTTTTCCTACTCGCTGATCAGCCGATCACTGAACTTACGCTGACTCTGTGTTCCCCTCGGCTGGTTCAGGCCTCGATTCGATACTATGGCCTCCTCAAGAGCATGGGGGATACGTTGGATCCCTCAGCTGCGGTCGATGTACCAGCGATGCTACCGAAAAAATATGAAGAAACACCAAGGATATCCAAGGATCAGTTGTTTATGTATGATGATACTTATATACAAATGATTGAACATGTATTTGATTTTTTATCATGATGATGCTTGTGTTGCTGTTGTTGATGCCAACAACTAGCGCTGATCTCGTGAGGAAGCAACTTGTGTGATGGGTACATACGGTAGTGACCCAGTGTATGATGCTGTACACGTGCTGGACTCCTGACAGACAAGTGCCACAGGTATTGTTTCACTTTTTCGTGCTAGTCAAGGCTTTTCTATGTTTTACATTGTTTTACTGTACGTTGCTTTAAATCGAATTTGCAGGTTCGCTGATGATCACGGTGCACATGTTCTTGTCTTCGCAAACAAATCGTAACGCCAAGGTATGGCTTCATCAAGTGCAAGCGTACGCAAGAGTTGTACAACCGGGATGTGTACATTACAAAGTCAGTTGGATCCTAAGGGGGTCTTTCAGCAGCTGGGGCTGCTGAGTTTTGACGAAATTCAAGACTGGGCACATGTGTACAATGACCATACCATGACCTTTACATACCTTTACCTTCCAGAAATCATGCAACCGCGGGAAGTTTGAGTTCCTAAGGTGTTTGACAAATTTTAAAATGCGGGCTTCAAAGTGCTACTTTCATCATAGCCGTTCTGAGAGGTGGAAGATGGAGAACTGCACTCCTCGACCAACTCAGGACTTGCCCGATGGAGGAGAAGTGTCTAAGCCCGTGAGCTTTCAGGTTCACTTGAACGATCGTGGCAAGGGCCTTGATGGGAGTCTGTGACCTTTACGCCACAGCCCGTTTTTTGATCTTTTTTCCACAAGTTGGTTGATGGTCATATGTGATGTCGATGAGTGTTCTGACGATTTCTTTTGGACGCTTATTACATGAGGATTCTAGATTCTAGATGTTTTTATTCATGGATACAACCATGGTTGCAATATTCCCCATCAGTTGGGACAGAATCCCTGTAGATATGGCCCCATTCAGTGGAACTCCGGGGCCAAGGTCGACCCCAGGCCCGGGAGGTTCGAGTCGAGGAAACGATGCCAGAGGTGGGAGACGGTGAGTGGTTGGGAACTGGCTTTTGGAGTGGTATAATATGGTATAATCAAATCATACATACATATGAGTCTGATTGAGAGTATGTATATATGATATATATACATATATGTACTGTATACGTACGTGTATATATATATATATATGTAAGTAGTATGAGTTGTAGCCACCACTCAGATCGTCCCATGACTGGCAGGAAAGCGAGGAGGAACAGCCTGAAGAGTCCACATCCCAGTGGTTTGGCATTTTGGGGGTAGCCCTATGTATATGTATATGTGTATGTATGTATGGGCATGGCTCATCATTTTGCCTATCAAAATTATCAACTGATGGATTTGGACCCCTTGATCACTTTTGGTATTCCGATGTATGATGATGTATGCAACCATCCAATTTGCTAGCCCGTGTGCACTCGTTCCAGCACTTGGCCGTGGCCCAGCACCTACAGGAGTTGCTAAATCCTTAAACGATGTTGAAATGTGACAGTCATCATCGGCCCTTTCTCAAGGAATAGTTTTGGATGATTGATGCGAATTAATCCTACCACCCTGTTCAAAATAAAACTCCAGCACTTGGACCCGTGGCCACACTTCACCCTGGCACGATTCACCAGCTCAAATACCAGAACTATTCCCACCGGGAACATGAGTGTTTCCCCCGGTCACAGGTGTTCGTCCAAGACTGGGGGACCAAAATATGCCAAAATGATCCAAAATGGCAAGTTTGCTAGGGGTACATGATGATTAAACATTGGATTAACCATTGGATGTTGGTTTTCTTGGGGTCTTCCTTCCATCTTTGGACCAGCCTGAGACCCCGAGGCTGCAAAAGGCACATTCGGCACCTTTGCCGTCCACAAAATCCCCGCCATCCTCGTCACCACCGCGGTCCATGGAGCTGAAACCGCTCTCAGCGCCGATTGCGTCTGGCCCCAAGCGGTGTTTCATCAAGTTAAGTATCTGGACCTATACATACATTACATACATTACATTATATTACATACATTAGATTACATTACATTTACATTTACATTTACATTTACATTTACATTACATTACATTACATTACAGTAATACATACATTACATCACATCACATTACATTATATTACATTACATTGCATTGCATTGCATTACATTGCATCACATACATTACATTACATTACTTTACTTTACTTTGCATTACATTACTTTACATTACATTACATACATTACATACATTACATACATTACATACATTACATACATTACATACATTACATACATTACATACATTACATACATTACATACCTTACATACATTACATACATTAGATTGGATTAGATTGCATACATTACATTACATTACTTTACTTTACATTTACATTTACATTTACAATACATTACATTACATTACAGTAATACATACATTACATTACATTACATCACATCACACCACATCACATTACATTAATTACATTACATTACATTACATTACAGTACAGTACATTACATTGCATTGCATTGCATTGCAGTACCTACATTACATTACATTACATTACTTTACATTTACATTTACATTATTTACATTACATTACATTACATTACATTACATTAACATTACCATACCAGTAACATTAACATTACATTACATTAAATTGCAGTACATTTCATTACATTAACATTAACATTACATTACATTACATTAACATTAACATTACATTACATTACATTAACATTAACATTACATTACATTAACATTACATTACATTAACATTAACATTAACATGAACATTAACATTAACATGCCATTACATTACATTTACATTTACATTTACATTACGTTACATTAAATTACATTACATTACATTACCATTAACATTACATTACATCACATTAACATTAACATTACATTACACTACATTAACATTACATTACATTACATTACATTAACATTACACTACATTACATTACATTAACATTACATTAACATTACATTAACATTACATTAACATTAACATTAACATTGCATCACATTACATTACATTACATTAACATTACATTACATTACATTACATTAACATTAGCATTAACATTGACATTAACATTACATTACATTGCATTACATTACATTAACATTAACATTATCATTAACATTAACATTAAATTACATTACATTACATTTCATTACTTTACATTGCATTACATTACATTACATTAATTACATTACATTAACATTACATTAACATTACATTAACATTACATTACATTAACATTACATTACATTTCATTACTTTACATTAAATTACATTACATTGCATTACATTACATACAGAAAGGATGTCAATTTGAGATGTGTTTGAACGAAAGCCGCGAAAGCTAGCTTGTCCTTAGCAAGGAATAGGCAAGGACCTGGACCGTTGGATTCCCTGAAACTTTATGACTTATACTCCCCCCTGACGATCCGGGGTTCAATCTCACTGGGCCGTGGTTTGAGGACAGGCAGGTACCGGCATCATGTTATGGGTCCATGTGGTGTCATCGGCATCATCATCCTCATCATCCTCTCTTTTCCTCTCATTCTCTATTTGTTTCTTCCATTTCTTCCATTTTCCTCCATGTTCCTTCATTTTCCTTCATTTTCCTCCTATATATGGTCCCGTGTCCCGTGTTCCCACCCCCCCCCAAGGGGATGGGGGGGGGGGTTTGTTCCCCTTGTGGTGGTGTTTATACATAGATACATTATTACCTACATACCTAGCTACCTACCTACCTACCCACATACATACATACATA
>Ga0126342_10016710_pt1 | contig 12761 bp, 16 predicted proteins | sample Cyp1metagenome_FD_92528 | JGI IMG/M metagenome (GOLD analysis project Ga0126342, IMG submission 92528) | Coral microbial communities from Lord Howe Island, Old Settlement Bay, Australia - Cyphastrea 1 metagenome | ecosystem: Host-associated > Invertebrates > Cnidaria > Coral ...
ATATATATATATATGTCAACTTCAAGTTGGGAAACTCAGGTTCGAGCTGCCCTTCTTGAAGCAAGATCTGCACGCTTGGATCATGACCGATGCCAAGCTGTTTGATGAGCCTATACCTTTTCAGCCAACACGTGGCTGTCAAAGGTTCATGCAGGTCAACCGGAAGTTTTGGGAAGACAAGTTCAACGTGACACCAACTAGATCCACCCCTACACCATCCGCGTGTGATCCTGAACCCAAGACTTCCCAGACTACAGACCCAGACAGCTTGGAGCCTCCAACAGACCTTCCCCAATCGCTTTTGATCATCACTTTGTCATCAGAGGAAACGGAACGCATTTTGTCAGGGGAACAGGAATATCTCCTACGGTCCCAACGGGTCCAGACGGGACAAATCAACATTGCTGTAAAGACAATGGGGTTTGCCATTCCTGGAACAGTAGAGTTTGAGTCCATACAAGAGTTCCAGTCTTTGAAGGCATTCAAAATGTGGGATGGTTTGAACAAGTGCAACCCTGATGATGTGCAAGCTGGCAGTTCTTGGATGAAGCGGCTACGAGAGGGAAAGACGGTGTATGTGATCAAATTAGTCCGCCCTCAGAAGTCCACACAATGCGTAGCATGGTGCGCTTCAGAGTCTCGATCTCACTTTATATATTTTTCCCTGTCCATTGAAACTAGCCATTCAAACCCACACAGTACACTTGGGGATGCAAGGGATAGAAAAAAAAAGGCCCAGTTGCTAAAAAACAATTATATATATAAATGTATATATATATAAATATATACCAACATCTCTCCGGGGTTTTGTTTGGGACCACAATTCACAATTCACCTTTAGAATCCACCGTGCCCATGGGGATACAGAAGATAGAAAAGTACTTTGAAGTCCCACCAGTATCAAAACAAATGTTAATACCAACCTATTTCCAGGGTTTTGTCAGGGACCACAATTCACAATTCACCTTTAGAATCCACCGTGCCCATGGGGATACAGAAGATAGAAAAGTACTTTGAAGTCCCACCAGTATCAAAACAAATGTTAATACCAACCTATTTCCAGTGTTTTGTCAGGGACCACAATTCACAATTCACCTTTGGAATCCACCGTGCCCATGGGGATACAGAAGATAGAAAAGTTTTTTGAAGTCCCACCAGTATCAGACAGATGTTAGTACCAACTTTTCTCACGCGCCTGCCACCATATCATGCGCCTGCCACGCAACACCCCCCCCCCGCACCAATCAAAACAGTCACCAACAACATCGTCGGCATCCATCATCCTGCCTATTCCTTTAGCCTTTTATCTATATATATATATATACATATGTATATATATATATATATACATATGTATATATATATATGTATATATATATATATGTATATATATGTGTGTGTATATGTATAGTCATTAGATGTACAGCCACGAATATATATTTATAAATAAATATATATATATGTATACATATATACATATTTATATATATACATACATATACAGATATATATATACATACATATGTATACATATATATATACACATCTAAGTATATATATGGTCATTACATGCACACCCACGTATATATATATACATATATACATATACTTACATATATATATATACATATGAATATAAACATATATTTATAGATATATGCATGCGAATGGAATCACCCATCCACGCAAGGACAGATGTTTGACTCCGAAAGTGCGGTCCGTTGGCGCTGATCAGTTGCAGGTCGTTGCCAAGTATCTTGGATGCTTTTCTGGTGGCTAAAAGATAGGACCAGGGATCATCTTATATAAATGTGTGTGTGTATTTCGACACAAAGAAAGGTGGGTTCACTACGTGTTCCAACGAATGGGATTCTTTAGGCCGCATCCTTCTCAAATATCTGTATTGGCTCAATGACATAAACATGTTTGGTGATTTATTGGGATTTGACCAACAAAAAATGATCGGTTGGGATTTGACCCTGATATTTTGCAGGGGATACAGAAGATAGAAAAGCAAGTATGGACAAACAACCAATACGTTAACAGGATGTAACCAACAAACAATGGTGATTTATTGGGATTTAAAAAGTTGCATTTAACCAACACGAGATGGTGATCTATTGGGTTTTTTTGGGATTGATATTTACAAGGGATTAAACCGACCAAGAAATGATGATCGATTGGGATTTAATGGGATTTAACCATCGGATTTATCCGACCAAAAATTGATAATTTATTGAGATTAAATGGGATCTAATTAACAAGAAAATGTGGTTGATTTCTATTTGTGAGGAGATATATTGGGATGCATATATATATATATACAAATAAGCTAGCCAAACAAAAAATGTGATGGTATGTTCTCAACCATGCAGGTATATTATGTTTCATAAGGAGGTACATATCTATATATATATATAGATGATACCCTTTAAGCCCGGAAATCCCATGAATATTCTTGGGTCTCGCTGCAATGAAACCCTGAAATTTTGCAGGGGATACAGAAGATAGAAAAGCAAGTATGGACAAAGAACCAATACGTTAACAGGATTTAACCAACAAACAAATTGGTGATTTATTAGGCTGTATGTCATGGGATTTAACCAACAAAAGAGTTTGCATTACTAGGATTTAATGGGATTTCATGGGATGTAACCAACAAGACATGGTGATCTATTGGTTTTTTGGATTTAAATCTACACTCTGGGATACAACTGACCAACAAATGATGATCAGTTAGGAATCCCACAAGAAATTGTTGTTTATTTCCATTTGTGAGGATATTCCCGGATGGATATATTTTTTTTTGTAACTGGCCAAAGAAATACTAAAAGGTATATTATATTTCATAAAGAGGTACATATATATATATAAATATGATACCGTTTAAGCCCGGAAATCTCATGAATATTCTTGGGTCTCGCTGCAATGAAACCCTGACATTTTGCAGGGGATACAGAAGATAGAAAAGCAAGTATGGACAAAGGACCAATACGTTAACAGGATTTAACCAACAAACAAATTGGTGATTTATTAGGCTGTATGTCATGGGATTTAACCAACAAAAGAGTTTGCATTACTAGGATTTAATGGGATTTCATGGGATTTAACCAACAAGACATGGTGATCTATTTGTTTTTTGAATTTACATCTACACTCTGGGATACAACTGACCAACAAATGATGATCAGTTAGGAATCCCACAAGAAATTGTTGTTTATTTCCATTTGTGAGGATATACTGGGATGGAAATATTTTTTTTTTGTAACTGGCCAAAGAAATACTAAAAGGTATATTATATTTCATAAAGAGGTACATATCTATATATATATATATATAAATATGATACCGTTTAAGCCCGGAAATCTCATGAATATTCTTGGGTCTCGCTGCAATGAAACCCTGAAATATTGCAGGGGATACAGAAGATAGAAAAGCAGGTATGAACAAATAATCAATGCGTGGGTTCCACGGTATCTTCAAATCATAAATGCATACAGGCCCACGAATATGTTCTATATATATATATATCTTTGTCTGGGAATTGCCCAGGTTGCCCATTGAATTGCAGTGGCTGAAGGGAGCAAAGCCTGATTTTGCCCTGAAACAGACGGCCCACTACTTTATGGATCTTCTTAGCCCTGAAGAGCACACAACTTTGAAGGAGATTTGCAATGTCTGGAACTCTGCAGCCAAACCTTTCACGGTTGGTACTACATGCAGCGGTTTGGAAACAGGAGGTTTGGTGGTTGAAAAAACCTTTGAAGCGTTGAATGAGCGGTTTGGCATCAGCCTGCAATCCAAAGTGGCTTTCGCCGTGGAACTTCACGAGGTGTTGTGGTTGAAAAACAACAATCATAATGGGATTGTCCAACCCTTTTCTATGGACAAGTTTTACGTTAGATCATTTCAATTGCTTCTCAGATTGCGGCAACTGTGCCCTGAACCCTTAACTGCTGGGTTTCGCATTGATCTAAAGAATCAAAAAGTTTCCTGTCCCTTTTTTGTGTCCCCAAGAAATCTGATTATATATTTTGTATTAACCCCGATGTCAAGGAGAAGAGGAACTTCATTCAAAGGGCTCGCGCTGGCAAGATTGACCACCTATTTGCTGATGTCAGAGATGTGGCAAAAGGAACAGCACACTGTTATATTCATGGTTGTGACTGTGCCATCCCACGGGTTGACATGATCATATCAGGAACAGCCTGTACTTCTATCAGTGGTGAGAGGTCCTCAAACTCAGAATTTGCTACGTGCTTCGCTTCTGGGTTGGGAGCTTCTGGGGTGACCTACCAATGTGGCTATAGGGACATGTTTTCTGTAGCAAAGCCACTCCTCTCCTTGTACGAGAACGTGAACAAAGTGTCCCAACGCAGCTTGGCTCATAGAGTATATAGATATATATATATATACTTGGAACCAAAGCAGGGTTGCTCTGGGATTTACATTACCTATATATATATATTATGTTCTGTATTTCATTGTTGGAAGATCACCAAGGAATCTAATTTTGTCAAACAAATTGATGGACTACGCGGGGCCAACACAACAGTAAATAAATGTGTGTATAAATATATATATATATATAATATTATATTATATTATATTATATTATATTATATTATACATAAACTCCCAAGTCATCAGTGGGATACAGAAGATGGAAAAGTTTCAGCTATATCTATCTGATAGGCATTTCCGAGGCTCAAGTTGCGCATATAGGGTAGACCATGACTGAAGTTGCTTTTTACGCAATGATTCTCTACGTGGTGGTTTGCCTGGTGCGAGATACGTGCAGGGTTTTGAGTTTTGTGGGCAATCTCATCCAGCGTCCCTGCAGCCCGAAATCTAAACCAACAGTCAGCATGGGCCCCGAAGTCAAACAGATGGACATGAACCAGAGTCAGGTGCAAAATCTGCAGTTCGTGTACCAATCATCAAAGGGCAACAAGGCTTGTTTGGAATGAAACAACGGATTCGGGGATTTCAAAGGCGTGTTTGATCTCAGAAGAAAAGTATGAGGTTGTATGAACACCGAGCTTATATGTATATATATATATTGAAAGTCTTTCTGGACCTTATCATTTTTCTTCTTTACATATACATATATATATACATATTACTGATCCCCAACAGTGGCCCGGCTGGGATTGTCCCTAACAGGTTCATCTCTTCAGAAGCTGCGTGCCTACATCAGAGGTGACTGCATACTCCATTTGTGGAAATTGCTTGAAGAAAATCAACAAAAACAAGTGACTCTTTATATGTCTCACTTGGCATATACATAGGAGTACAAAGCCGCATCAAGATGCAGTATACACATAGAGATTGAACCTTGAAGTCTCGAAGTCAAAACGAAGAACTGTGCGTGGGTCTCTGGCCCGGGGCAAAGGTATGATCCTCAATCCCATGAATCTTTTTGGGCCTCGCTGCTATGAAACCCTGACATTTTACAGGGGATACAGAAGATAGAAAAACAGGGTTAACAGGATTTAACCATGAAACAGTTGGTGATTTGTTGGGTTGTATGTCATGGGATTTAACCAACAAAAGATTTTGAATTACTGGTATTTAATGGGGTTTAACCCACAAGAAATGGTGGCTTATTTCTGTGAAGATATACTGGGATATAGCTGGCCAAACAAATATCATGAGGGTATGTTCTCAACCATGTAGGTGTATGTATAGTCACTATATATATATATATATATATATAAGCACTTTATATATAAAGATGATACTCTTTAAGCCTGGAATTCCAATGAATCTTCTTGGGCCTCGCTGCTATGAAACCCTGACAATTTACAGGGGATACAGAAGATAGAAAAGTAGGCATGGACAAACAACCAATACGTTAACAGGATTTAACCATGAAACAGTTGGTAATTTATCGGGTTGTATGTCATGGGATTTAACCAACAAAAGATTTTGAATTACTGGTATTCAATGGGGTTTAACCCACAAGAAATGGTGGTTTGTTTCTGTGAAGATATGCTGCGATATGTAGGTATACATAATATATATATATATATATAACATTTTTTTAAAAAAGATGATGCACTTTAAGCCTGGAAATCCCATGAATCTTTTTGGGCCTCGCTGCTATGAAACCCTGAAAGTTTGCAGGGGATACAGAAGATAGAAAAGCAGGTATGGACAAACAACAAAAACGTAAGTTCCATGGTTCCATATATATATATATATACAGACCTGTGCACAATGTTTCTGTGTTCATATAGTAGTGGTGATGTGTTAAGAATTAACCAACAGAATATGGTGATTTAGTGGGATTTATATAATCAACCAGAAATGTGATTTATTGGGATTTAACAGGATTTAACCAACAAACAGTTGGTGATATGTATATATATATATACGTGTATATATATATGTACACAAATAAATACGGCTTCCGATCTATCATATAATACCTAATATTAAATATAATATATATATATATATATATTTAGCAAAGGGACCACCTCCACACTCAGTTCATAGCCGGCTGTCATGGGTTCGCTGCTGGGAAACAGGATGGACAACGGGATACAAACGAGGATTCAAGACATGATTTAATCTCATTGCCCCCGAATGGTCTGTTTAACGGGGAATGAACCAAATGACCTTGAAATACAATATACAAATGAACAGGGAATGGTCAAATCCATGGGACGGTCCGCGGTTGGGGAACCAAATTGGGGCGGCCTACAGCCCTGAAAAAGGCGTGGATTCATGAATTTCTCCTTTTTTTTTTGGGGTGATACAGAAGATAGAAAAGGTAGTTTCAATGAATTCGGGGGTAAAAATGAAGATCCCGTTTGGTTTCTGCAATGGCATTGGTTTGCATCCCATATTATTTGTACACCAAGATCCAATGCTTGGGATTCGTCATGCCCTTGATTTTGATGCTCTAAATACTAAATAGGGGCATTGACTTCGATTGAAACATGCCTTGTACCCCAGGCCGTGACAGACCCTTCAGCGGAAGAAATGATTGAAGCATAATTTTTCTCAATCTGGGTGACCCTTTTCTTTGTGTATGGTCTGTTGAAATATATATATATCTATCTATCTATCTATCTATCTATCTATCTATATTAAGGGTCCTTTGTTGGGAAACCATTGGCGCATAAGGAAAAGGGGACAAGCAACCCCCTCAGAATTCCCATGTGATACAGAAGATAGAAAAATATTATTGTGCAATTTCCCTATATATATATTATGTATATATATATATAGTATATGTATATATATATATATTATATATATTATATATACACGCATCATTTCCATATTAGTGAAAATATGGGAAATCATGTTATGTGATGGCCATCTCATATGTGTATATTTACATTATAGGCCACCCAAATTGAGGTTTCTGCACCACCTCTCTGGGTTGCCCTCATTCAGTTGCCAGCAGCCGTCCTCCGACCTGAGGAATCACTGATGACAATGGGGTGGCACGACCTCCATTGGTGGAGACCCTTATTCGCGATCTGTCAGCCATGGGCCATAGCTTCACATACTCCAAAGTTGATGCTCAGAACTACTTACTCCCACAAAGACGCAACCGTGTTTTTGGGTGCTCTTCTGCCATCAACAACAGAGACCCCGAAGATGTGATTTCAGATCATCAGAAATGGAAAGCCATTTTTGGGAAGTTTGGCATGGGCCCGAAAAGCCAACAGTTCACTTTGAAAGACACTCTGGAGAAGGGTGTTGAACCTCAACCTCTTCATGCCCCTCAAGACATACGAAATTGGGGGCTGATCGAGAAAAGAGTGAAGAAAGCCAAACAGGACCCTTCTCGGCTGTGTATGCACATGGGATCATCGGAGTCCCGTTTGGAGTACATGGTTGGGGCCAGCACTTGTGTTCGCCCATCCCATGACATCTACTGTAATGTTGTGGGAAGACCATTGATCGGATGTGAGCTACTTCGCCTTCAGGGGTCATTTCCCGATGACTATTCTTGTCCCGATGCATTAGCAGACTTGCCAGAAGGTTTGAAAAGGGATTTGGCTGGCAACGCCTTCCCGACAACTGTGCTCCAGGCAAATCTGATCGCGACCATGATTGCCCATCAGGATGCCTGGCATCAGGCAGCTTCCCGTGAGGACTTTGCATCACCAAAACGGGGATCGAGGTTGAACAGGAAAAGACCAAGACAGCGACAGCCACCTCCAGAAGATGGTGATGGGGAACCTCTGTGCTCGAAGGCGAAGAAGAACAACAGGAAGCGACCTTCGGATGATGAGACGCTCGTTGGCTGACGACTTGTTTATCTTCTGTGAAAAACTAAAACACATGTGGGGAACACTGTAGAAGAAAAGAATGTCAAATTCTTGTTTAAATCAAGAGATGTTGCTATCCATCTATTTCAAAGTGTTTGTTTATGGCAACCATGCACGGAAACCTTTAAAATCCACAATTCCCTCGGGGATACAGAAGATAGAAAAGTTTAATGAAATCCAAGTTGCATCAAACACATGTTAATACCAACCTATTTCCAAGTTTTTAGTTTGACCATCATGCACATAAATCCTTTTAAATGGCCCAAGATTCAAAATTGCCATAAAATGTTTTGTGGGAATGTATCCGGGGTTGATCGGGAATCCAACAGGATAATTATGGGATTTGACCGTCAATGCTTGGCAATGTGGGATCCATAAGAATGGTGTGGGGAGGTATTAAATGGGATATTTCAGTATATTATGGGAGATTTGGCGGTACAATAAGTACCAAGATTCATACCACATATCGTAATGTGGAATGGGATAACTATGGAATAACCAAATTCATTCGGGTGTATATGTATATAGTTCTACTAATTTACCAGATTTCTATCTTCTGTATCGACTGTGTTTTTCCACAAAATAAACAAATTATAATACGGTGGAATGCATTCTGCTCTTGGAACCCAGCCTTCAAGGGCATCGCCATATGCAAATATGGCTGGCAGCGGTTGGTTTTTGACTTGATGCTGAGCCTAGTGATCTCCATCAATCAAATACTTGTTTAGCTATATATATATATACATATTTATAAATATATAGGGGAGTTCTACGGCGATAAAAAAGCCACCCTATGTCAATACCATTTATATCATTGTGTTTACATGTGGTCACCTGAATGATACAGCCTGCGTATGTATATATATATACTGTATATAGATAGTATATATCATATCAGACTGAAACCACTTTTCCTGCTCTTGGCAAGGAATCATGATGATGGCCCTAGTGTCAAGTCTGCCAGAAAGGATTGGATGAAGGGCGATTGCCTGTCCATTGCAAAGAAGCTGGCCTTGCTTAAAGAGTTTGAGGAGTGCAGGAACAGCGGCGTGCGGAACCCAAACAAGGAGATCTTCCGGACCAAACTCCGGAAGATAGAAAAACAGCTACCCATAACTTAACACAGGTAAAATGTTCACTGGTGGGTAACTGGTGGGTAAGTTTTTTAAAAATATCTTGTGTATCCATGGTTATGTACAAAAAAATCTGTACTCGTGGCATTTTCTATGCAGTAGAAGGAAGTGCCGTTCCATGGAAATTCCAAAAACATGCTGACACACATATATATATATATATGTGTAAAGGAAAAACCATTGAACAATCAATGAAGAATGGGGATCCACCCTGGCCTAGGGGATACAGGATAGAAAAGTTCTGTGAAGTCCGCCAGCATCAAACAAATGTTGATACAAAGCTATTTCCAGGGTTTTGTCAGGGACCAGTTCACCTTTGGAACCCACCGTACCCTTGGGGATACAGAAGATAGAAAAGTACTTTGAAGTTCCACCAGTATCAAGCAAATGCTGATACCAAGCTATTTCCAAGGTTTTGTCAGGGACCAGTTCACCTTTGGAACCCACCATACCCTTGGGGATACAGAAGATAGAAAAGTACTTTGAAGTCCGCCAGTATCAAACAGATGTTGATACCAAGCTATTTCCAGGGTTTTGTCAGGGACCAGTTCACCTTTGGAACCCACCGTACCCTTGGGGATACAGAAGATAGAAAAGTATTTTGAAGTTCCACCAGTATCAAACAGATGCTGATACCGATCATGTGCCTGCCACAATATCATGCGCCTGCCACGCCACCCCCCCGCACCAATCAAAACCGTCACCAACAACATCGTCGGCATCCATCATCCTGCCTATTCCTTGAACCTTTTATACACATGATACTAAATGATCATCACTTTTATAGCTAGTGACAATTCATCCCACACTTCCCATGCTTTCAAGATGATGTGTTTTGGTGGTTGGCTTCAAAATTCTGTTTGTTTGCTGTTTTTAGTTTGGAATGACCCCAAAGTATGGTTGACAAAGGTTGTTGGGTTCTCCAATGACACTTTTCTATCTTCTGTATCCTGGTGCTGTTTCTTGGCAGGAAATGCTCCTGAGAAAGCGCCCGGGGTATTTTAGTGGTTGCTGTAGCGATAGCAAGTGGGGTGGTGCCCGAAAACGTTTCAAGTGGGACCTTTTTGCTGAGATGATGCCGAACCAGGCAGACAAGTGCGATGAGGTACCTAGTTGGCTGAAGTCCCGGCTTGGCTGCACAGATGTCAAGTTCAAAGGCCCAAGGCAGCAGGTCATACCGGATGAACTGCTACAGATTGCCGATGCCATCTTGTTGGAGGAGTGCAAAAGGGGTCTTGAAATGGACTCAAAGAGTGTGCATGGGATTCTGACTGGGCTTCTGGACATTTACAACGAGGAGGCAACGGAGTTCAATCAAGACTCGGAGAAAAGGCACTTGGAACGGGTGGCTGAGTTGAAAGAGGAGGGCCGGCTTTCCACACAAGAGTTGGAGGCGATTGCCAACGCCCCTGCGTCTCAGATCCCGCTGATTTCCAAGGATGACTGGTGCAACAAAAAGATGGACTATATTGTTTCGCAATTCTGCAGAAAATGGGGGTATTCCCAATATCGACAAGAACGCCCATCCAAACATTTGAGCAGGGAGCACCCAAGTATGAAACAACTTGCATCCTATATCCAGAACCTCAAGAATGACAAAGTCATAGACCCCCGACTGATGTTCAACTGGGATCAAGTCTGGACATGCTTCTTGGAAACATTTGGCAATTTATATCATATCCCCCGGTCCCGAACTAAGACTTTAGAAATGGGAAACCCATCCAATATATTATAAAGGGTGGTAATTCATTTCTGTTGTGTTGAGGACAGCTATAGACATGGAAAGTCGAAAAACAGCACTATGCAGTGTATATATACTATGGGCCATAGTATATATAGTACATATGCCGTTCAATTGTAATACATATTGGGTTTGGAAGTTCCACCTTACCACAAATACCAAGGTGAGACAAAAGATAGAAAAGCCACAGATTGAACACTGTGGTTTTACTACACCGTTTTCTGGGACTCTTTCATGTATATATATATATACATAGTGTTATATATATATATATCACAACCCGGGGAAAGCTGTTTCCACTGCTGAGGCTTGTTTGAGCCGAAGCGTAAAGTACTCTGGAAGAATGGAGACCCCGGAACTTTGCCCTGCTTTTCGGGCAAGGGCTTTGCGCGGCGAAAGAAGATTTCAAACGCTTTGGCTCAGCATTTTGGGGAAGCGAGTGAGTTTCAAGGGCCCCTGGGCAAAGAAGTCGGGGATTGGTTTTAATTTCAAACTAAACACTATACATAGAACTCTATTACCTTTGTACAAACATCCACTATATGATAAATCCCTCTGTATAGGCATATGATATGAAATATGTATATATATAATATTGAATCTCCTCCTAATATTATGGAAGAGATACAGAAGATAGAAAAGTTGTTTTCCCCAAAAAGCGGACCAAGAGCCCTCAAAAGACCTCGAAGCTCCGTTTTGATGTAACTTCTCTTTTTTGGGGCAGGATACAGAAGATAGAAAACCTGTTTTCCCAAAAGTGGAGAAAGAAACCAATATATATATATATATATAAATATGCATATGGATATACATATATATATATATCCCACAGCTTTGCTGCTTAGGAAAGCGACTTCTTGGGAGAAAAACCTTGCTGAATTATGTGGCTATGGTGGAGCTGTCACCTGTTCTGGATGGCGAAATCCAAGAACATCAACTACTATTAGCTGGAGTGATGGTGAATTGGGGCCACTATTTGTCACCCTTGGGGAGGGGCAGATGAGCGACAAAGAGGTCCAAGAAATCAATGAGGCTCTAGAAGGTACAGTTCATGTGGAATATAGTTCCAAGAAGACTCACATGTGGAATGGTGAAACTTGTGTGAAATTTTTCGACTGGGTTTCAAGAGAGATCCGTCGGAAGAGAAAATCACTTGGGTACACAAATGCTGAAGATGCTCCCGTCCTGGCTATTTGCGACAGGGCTCCCAGTCACCAGTCCCAGGTGTTTCAGGAGATGAGGACAAAATGGGCCCGTGAGAACAATGTCATTCTCTTGGGAGGTGAGAAGGATGGGCCATGTATTGTTCCGGGTGGCTTTGGAGCCACAATGCAACCAAACGACAGGTGGGATTCTACCGTAAAACATCCAACAAGTTGGAACCATTCAAAATAATGGAGGATTTAATGGGATTTAATCAACAAAAAATGGTGATTTATCTATCTATCCATCCATCCATCCATCCATCTATCTATCTATCCATCCATCCATCCATCTATCCATCCATCTATCTATATATATATACATATACATATTTATATATCAAAAAATACTATGTAGGGGATATTCTCAAACACACATATATATATA
>Ga0126342_10016711_pt1 | contig 12761 bp, 16 predicted proteins | sample Cyp1metagenome_FD_92528 | JGI IMG/M metagenome (GOLD analysis project Ga0126342, IMG submission 92528) | Coral microbial communities from Lord Howe Island, Old Settlement Bay, Australia - Cyphastrea 1 metagenome | ecosystem: Host-associated > Invertebrates > Cnidaria > Coral ...
CGCTTGCATTTGCAGTGTCCAGGTTTTTGACTGAAAGGCATTTCCAAAATGGTATGCCGGTGTTGCCAATGGACCTGCAAGAATTAATTAGCACGGACATCACTGATGAGTCAATTGTGCAGCCTGATTACCACCAGTGATGATTTGCATGCGCCGAGCGTGATCTTACGCAGCATCAGCAAAGTGACAAAACGGTTAATGATCATTAATTGTGATTAACAATGATCATCAATCTGGGTAAAACAATGCCATAAACCACCCATGACTGGGAATGGGTTATTTATACCACCTATAAACAGATGTTACTGACTACAACATGACTGCAAAAAACTGATAAAACAAATGTTATTAGTTTTAACAGACTAATTGGCCATCATTTGTATATTCGTAGACAGTTCATGCGTGATTTTTGTGTGCGAATAGACGATACCTCCAACCAACTTGGTCATTTTGTGGGAAACATGATTTTTGGGTATCGGGCATGACTCCGCGCCTAAAATTGGCTGGGTCTACTACATCATGACCAAGTATGTGATGAATTGCTTCGCCAATGTTGAATATTCTCTGAGTATTTTTGAGTCATAGCCACAACATTGTAACATCGCAACAGGTGTGAAACGAGGTATGATCCTACAATTAGATTCATTAGGTCATCACCATGAACCAACATCAATTTGCTAGTTGTTTATTGTTTGAGATCCAGAGCTTGGGTACATTTTATTCAAGAAGTGTACCCTCTGGTAATTTAACATAGCTATTGAAAATTACCATTTATAGTGGATTTTCCCATTGAAAATGGTGATTTTCCATAGTTATGTTAGTTTACCAGAGGGTACTGGGTTTCCTGTCCCTGTTGACACGGGTGAACTTTTTGGCCACCGGCAGGTGGATGCAGTCCCCTCTCCTCCAGCCCCTCCGGTGTCTGACTCGCGGTCGGCGCTGCTTCGACAGATTCAGGTGGCTTGGGAAGGGCCTGCGGAGGTATGGTCAATGGGAATTTCAGGATCCTAAAATGGAGGTACTGTACCATATGAGGCCATATTTTATGGGGATGTTAATGTTCCCTTACATAGGCCTTACATAGGCCTTATATACGGTAGGTACCTCCAATTTAGGATCCTGGAATGGCCATTGATATGGGCATGGGTCAACTGAAGTTGAGATTATCATCTCCAAAAATTGTCCACCAAAGATGGACGATTTTTTTCAATATTTGACTAGTGAAAATAGAAAAATATGGAATTTTCAGAAGAAGGTTTCGAGTCTCTCGTCAAAGATGATGGATATTTGATAAATCCACAGGTGAAGGGCATGGTGAATGGACGAGTGGCATTTTTCATTGGGGGACATGTCATAGCCGCCATAGCCAGCGGATGAAAAAGGTAAGGTTGGTCCGACGTGGAATTCCGGGAATTTCCCCGTTTAAAAATCGTTTTTACGGATCAAGAGCCTCTTTTATTTCCTCAAATATGCTCAAATCCAAATTTTTGTTGCCAATTTCCGCTCAAATCCATCCATTGTTGGTTAGCTCCCCGGTTTCAGCTTACATCCCCATTTTTTTCTTGAACTCACTTTTTTCCATCATTGTTCAGCTTTCCCATCTCCAGATATTGGTGCTAGCTATGGCTATTTCAGGTATCTAAATATGGCTCAAAATATGCTACCTGGTACCTCCATTTTAGGATCCTGAAATTCCCATTCAACTGGAGGTTTCCTAGTTTTATGGCTACCCCACTGGTTTTTTCCCATTTCACCCATTTTCCTCGGATTTTGGGGTACCTCCATGACTTAGGAAACCCCCAACTCAGCCCAGGAAGGGACCAAGCTGAAGAAGACCAAGGCGGCCCCTTCTCCGCCCACGCCTGCGGCGCCGGCGCGGAGTCAGCTGCTGGATCAGATCCAGGTGTGGCGCAGATGGGGTCTCTTTTTGGCAATTGAAACGGAACAAATGGACTAACATATGGATAAATTATGATAAATTGGTGGTTTTATGGTGATTTTATGGTGGTTTAATGGTGATCAAATGGGATGTACCCTCTGGTTATGACTAACATAGCCATGGTATAGATGGCCCATTGAAATAGATGGTTTACCTATTAAACATGGTGATTTTCCATGGCTATGTTAAATAACCAGAGGGTAGATGGGAAAGCTAGACATGGCAGAATCCCGTAATTATCATAATCCCATGATTTACAGTGTTGAATGATGTTGATGTTACCAATAGGCATCCCAAGTTGTTTAGGATCTTCATCCACCTCACTGGGGGTTTCTGAAAATGGGGATTCCCCAAAAACCATAGTTGTTTCAATACTAAGTTTTGGTCTAATGTCTAATGACTTGGATGATTAAACATGGGTACCATGTTAGGAAACCTCCAAATAGAAAAATACATGGGGAAGCAAGACATATTTTCTGTGGTTGTCCCAGTTCTAGGGTGAACTCACAATTTTCCACCCATCTGTCGAAAGCTGCCGGCTGCCAGGGAGGCGTGCAGTTGAAGCCCGCCAAAGCTCGAGAGCTGCTCCTGGGCAGCGGAGGAAATCCGGAGAAGTTGGAGGTTTTTTCTGGTGGTTTTATGGCTGGGAAAAAACCCGTGACATTGGGAAACTCCCTGAAATTTGATCCAAGTCGTGGATTTTTAAACATATGTCGGTTTTGATATAGTAAGGATGGTGACTCTGATACAATGTGAGTCCCATTTAAAAGTGGCCTACGGGCATTCCTGACCACTTACTGAGTGCGATGACTGAAGAGGGCTTTAAAGAATTAAAAAAACTCCAGTGCTGGTAACATAAGAGGGGGCTATAGTAGTTGAATTGTTTCAGACAGCCCATCTCCAGTTTGAGACGGTTTGTTGTGGTTTGCTTGCAGGGAACGGTAATTTTCATAGCCGATTCATAGCACATACGATGGTGGCACTCAATGTTGGAGTGCGTTGTGCAGCATTACATACGTATTCAGCACGGAAGATACCAAGAAAAAAAAGGGAAGCTGGCGACAGTCGCAACCGTGTTCATCACATCTCCAGTCACTTTACAATCAAAGATCATCAAAGATCATCAAAGATCATCAAAGATCATCAAAGATCAGTGTTGTTGGCTATTTGATTCCATTTGAGACAATTCTTTGCAGTGCACTATTTGTTGTTTTGGGTGGTTCAAGCACCGGTGGCGGGTTCACCCCAACTGGGTTGCGCTCACCGCACTCAAGGCCTCCAAAACCAGAGAGCCCGAGCACGCCACGGGAGGATTTAATGAGCCAGATCAAGGCGAAAAAACGCAACGGTACATGGTGTTTTCATGGTGGGAGATGCCAAAATACCCACAAAAAACTATATAATACTATATATATATATTTACCAGCAATAATTACTGGAGATATTCACACCCAAAGGTTGGATGGTAAACGTGCTCGAGCAGGTTGGATGGTTTGTTTCCTTGGGACTACCTCATTCTGGGAGTTTTGCAGATGCTTGCCATGGTATGCGACACTTTTGAGAGCATAGGACATGGGACATAGATATTGATGTAATGTATCACCATATTCATCAACTATACATTATCAATTCAATATATTATCAATACTGGTTGGTGGTTTGGAACATGAATTTTATGACTTCCCTGATATCTTGGGAATGTCAAATCATCCCAAGTGACGAAGTCATATTTTTCAGAGGGGTAGGTAGGTATACCACCAACCAGTTATTATTCATATCGATATCATCCCCTATTATTCATCCCATATTCATAAGAAAATATGGATGACCACCCATCAACTCTGCATATCTTGGACCAGGCCGGCATCCAGTTGAAGCCACCCAAGAAAAGAACGCCAAAGGCCGCAACCACCAGGCAGTTGTTGGGTGGGTCAGCCGCGGTGAGCCGCTGAGTTGAGTCGAACTGTGGCATTTCTGGGGATCGATTTCGAATTTCGACCGAAAAAGGTGATGTGAAACAGCCCAAACTGCCCCAAGACTGGTGATTTATGCAGCAAGAAGTGGGATGGATGCGGATCATGGAGGAATGTCAAGCGGTTTGGATACCAAATCATCACTTGTCAAAAAAAAAAACATTTTTCTGGCGGTCTGCCTCCTAGGAATCAACCAGGCTTTATCAATGCTGGGTTGACATTGCACGGATTGGGCAAAAATCAACCCAGATGTTCTCTAAATCAAGAGGTGTGGATTTACTCTATCTATGAAGGAGAGGCAGCTGAAAAGGAAGGGAAAAACCAAAGTTTTAAAAGGAATTTTGATCTAGACCCATAGGCAGTTTCAGGCTAATTACATCCGTACATTCTGAAATCAAAGCATCAAAGCCAGATATTTGGCCCTGTGAACTGCCCCAGCAAGCTCCAAAGATGCTACATCTGCAGCAATCGGTGGTCACTTCACTTCACATTGCATGCATGTTCTTGGATTTGAAGATGATGATGTGGCTGATGTTTGAAAATGGGAAACCCACTAGGACTGGGGAATCTATACTGATATAACCTTTTTTCCTGGGTTCCTCAAATCCAAGATTTCGGGGGAAGCTTTTCCCTCCCATCTGTGGATGGCCATGGCTTTTTGGCTCGCCAGGCCGCCAACTCTTCTGGATACCCTGAAGAACAGCCCCAAGTTCCAAGCCATGTCGGAGCACATGAACTCCGAAGCTGAGACGCCCGAGGCAGGGAGGGCCTGGGCTGGGCGCTGAGTGGCTGGGGGCACCTCTGATGGCCCGCCAGGAAGATGATGGAGACTGGGACTAGACGACCTGAAGAGCTGAAGAGAGCTGAGGAAAAATGGAGCAGAGAACGGCCATCAGGTCGCCTTTCTTTTTTTTTTGTTTCAGGCTTTGAGGTGCGACTTCGTCTTGAAATGGCTTGAAATGGCTTGAAATGGGGAAGATTCAAACCAGAAAAGGGCAGAACTCTTGGTCGGAGATTTGCTTTGCAGCAGCTATCATTGGCGGAAGCCCCAAAAAACCACCAAGCAGGCTCAAACCGTTCAATCAACAGGGATAGATCAAGTTTGCCACAAGAAGGGTCAGAATCGAAGACTGGCCCACAGATTTCCGAAAAAGACATCATTTCGCAGACTTGAACATCACGACTTTTGGTAGTCAAATATAGTACCCCCCAAAACGACAGAAAAGCAAAATCCAACTTAGATAGTGACAAATTATACTTTTCTAAAAGACTGAAAGTATGGCATGGGGTTATGGTTTTTGGATTACCACATCAACTGTTTGGTAATCATAGGATAACTGGTCGGTAACCATACTTCTAGCCCATGTGAGTTTGCACCGAAATACGGCACTCTAAGATGCATTGGTTCACTAACCTATTCATCGTTCTCATGAGGAATGCCGCGTTTGCAGTATACTCAACTTCAAACTAATCGATCGATGTTTGTGTGCAGGAGATAAGACCACTTGCGGGACTTAGGATCACCTTTTAGTTATTCACCAGTTGCGTTTCTTGGGCTGATGCTGCTGATGCTCCAAGAACGGGCTGTCGTTTTTGCTTCACCACGGGTGAAAATCGGTTGCCAAAAATTGGTTGCCTCATAAAAAAACTGGTCAAAATGATTTTCACCATGTGATGTCAGAATTTTCACCATCATTGGAGGCCTTTCCTTGGGATCATTTTGAATGCAGAGCTCTGTTCAGATCCCCCTGAGATCCAGCCATTTGGCCACAGCGTCTGGGCCCGTCTGGGATGAAATGAGAAAATCTGAGACATTTCGAAAGTACCAGGTGACAACATGGAGAAAACCCACGGATTTTTTGGGTTTGCCCAAAATCGGTCATCAGGTTCGGGATTCAATGGGCCAGTCTGGGTCATCCTCCATTTTTGCGGCAAAGCCGATGGGGTAACCAGGCTTCGAAAGAGCTGAGGGGCTAGGCCCGGCTAGGCCTCCTGGGAGCCAAGTAGCAAGACCAGAGCCACCTTTCGATGCTGGTCTCCAAACATCAAAGGACAGGGGTCGCTTTTGTAATGACCACATCAGTCAATTTACTCTCCGGTAATCCTGGTAATTGGACATCCACCATAGATGATATTCCCACTAAAAACTTCATCAATAGGACATTTTCCATTGAAACCAGGGGGCAATTTGCAGCCTTTCAATTTGCAGCAGCCATGGGCGCGGCGTTCGCAGTGGCGCGGCTTCTTTGCGCCCTTGGCGTGGTTACAGCCCAGCGATGTCCTGACTGCAGGCGCGTAGCCGATGATTCAGGGAGGCATCCCCAAATGGAGAACAACTATTTTCAGGTTCGTGAATCGTGATGATTCAGCCAGTAGTGGTCAGTAATTTAATAAACGAATATAAATATATAAATGAATATAATTGAATATAAATGAATATAAATGACTGAATGTGAAGCCCCACATGAGCCTGAAAGGATCTGGATGAGGGTTTAGACATGTTTAGACCACTGCTCATTCGGTGTCCTCGGTCGCAGGGCCCCAATGCCGGCGTCCAGCGTGATGGAAAGACATCTGTGGAGGGAGGCGAGGGGGGTTTGGAAGAGGTTTGGACGTGCAACATTTTTTTTTTGCGTTTGTCGGATTTTGCTGGATTTGATGTGATTTTATAACATCTTTATGGGTTTTTAGAATAGTTTGTGGGAATTCTAAGGGATATAAGTTTATAAGCATCAACCAAATGGGATTTGATGGGGGTTGTATGTGATTTTATGAGGTGTATATAGCCCCTTGAAGTTACTATGGTGGAACCAATTGGGTCTGGACACGATTTTCCTCGATTTTCCTAAGACATCTTGGTTTTCAATGTCCTATGCTTTGTTTATCAATAAAGCCATGTCTGAGATTGAAGCTTTGGGTATAGCCAACAGTCCACCATTGAATGACCGTTCCATCAATGATCCTAAAATGGAGGTACGTAAACGTACCATGTTTGTTTGGCCATATTCTGTGGGGATATTCCCTTACATAGGCCTTACATATAGGCCTTATATATAGTAGGTACCTCCAATCAATCGGTTCCTGTTGCATGGCCATGGATTCCATACCGTTTCCAACAGATCATCGCCCAAGGTCCAGAACATCCTGGATCGAACCTACGCCGCTCGGCGGGATTGTGGGATGGGGCATCCCGGCAGTTTGGAGCCCTGGAGCGGCATGTTTTGGTGAAAACATGGAGAACGTCGTTAGAAAAAACACATTTCTATCCATTTTACAGGTGGTTTATATATGTTTATATCATTTTGGATCCAATTTCGAGGGTATGAAGTGACATCCACAATGACCTATGGAGAGGTTGTCTCTTTACACCCGTTGCGTCGTGTCTCAAGTTCTACGCTCCAGCCCTAAGGATTGGAGATACAGTGGCAGCTTGGATGATGCTGCAGTGATGGGCAGGGAGAGTTGCTGTGTTTTCTGTCTTTGGGTTTCTCTGAAAATAGGCTGCCAACACCTGGACATATTTCATATGGTTTCTATATGGTTTCTATCCTTTTTGGGTTACTATACCCCGAGAATCCCATGGGCCTATCGTCATTTTCCCCTGTTCAAACGGCCTTTCCGGCCTTGTGCGTTTTGGTTTCGTGGACCCGAACCTGGGCCGAGGCTATTGCATAGGTCTCGCCGAGGATCAGGTCGTGAAAGATGCCCAGGTGTGGAAAAACAGCACCAAAACAGGGGGTCAACTGGATGTGTCGAAAAATGGATGTGTTGAAAAATGGTGGATTTACAACGAATTTCGAGCATTTTTAAATGAAAAACCATGGGAAAACGATGAACACCTGACTGAGAAGTGTGTTTGTAACCTAAAGTCATCACTATAAGATGCTACAAGCAAATGTGATTGAGACTCCCCAAAAGTCGTTGGAAAGATACGAAGTAAAGTATATCCTCCATAGCCAAGCTATGTGTGGCTCATCCCATTCAACTCATCAATCAGCATCAATCAGCATCAATCAGCCAGAAATCCAGCGAAATCCACCAATTTTCTGGCTTAGATGATCATTTTCCCAGATTTATCCCACCATTTTTTCTTATGATATTTTTTCAGCTATAACTCCAACTAAATCCCAATGTTTGGACAGCTCAAATGACAAGTTGTGCCATATTTTCCCGGGCATCACCTTTTCGGATCCCCATCATGGCCATCTCTTCCCAGGCCAAAGTCGCTGAAAACGAGACCATTCTGCAGGCGCACACCTATGGCGAGGTCACACCCAACGGGGTGCGGCAACTGGCAGAGGTGCTGGGGCTGGGGCTGGGGCTGGTTTAATGTTGGCAATAAGTAAAATCAATGAGGATATCAATGGGGTTATAACAATATGGGGTTATATCACTTCGATTCTGGCAATTTTGGTCAAATTCTGAGTGGAAACGACTCCTGTGACCCCGTAGTTGCCAGGGTTTATGGTAATTTGGGAGGGTAAGGGTTCATAAGTTGGGGTATCCAACCCCAAAACTTATCGTTTCTCTAAATTGAACCCGAAAAGATGGGGGTCTGAAGGTTGGAAGCGGATTTTTCGAACTGTCGGGTTCCATATTTGGGATGTCAACCTTTTCCGCAAAGTGGTGGGAAGTTTCTACCCAGGCATCTTAATAGTGTCGGGTGGCCGTCCAGCCATGTGCCAGTTCATGGGTTTGACCGTGGCATCGCCGGACGCCGTGAGTTTTTTGGACTTGGGAAGTGGAGTGGGCAAGCAGCTTGGCGGGTGGTCGAATGAGGGGTCTGATCGTGAACACATGCTGCATGATGTTCGAGCCACAAGAACTACGTGTTCTTTTCCACCTTGAAATGTATCTGTATGAGATGATATGAGATGTATTTGTATTGTATGAGATGATAAATACTTTGAACTCACATACTTGGGTTGATGGGGATGATGACGGCCCCAGGGGCGGTGTAGCTTTTTTTAAGCGGCCCCAGCCTGCCTTGGATGGGGAGCCCAACGTCGAGTAAGGATGGTTCTGCAGATGTACTTGGAGGTGCCCAGGCCTTGGCGGGCGTCAGTGAAAGGCGGAACGAACCCCCCAAAAAGTATCAAAAAGTGGGTTACTCTCTGGTAAACTAACATGACTATGGAAAATCATGGTAAATCATGGAACATCACTATTTTCAATAGGTAAATCAACGATCAATGATCAATGGCTATTTTCAATAGCTATGTTGGTTTACCAAAGGGTACTCAGATAGTACGACTCATCCAACCATACTGAAAATCATTAGGAGCCTAGAATTCATGATACGAACTCACAACCAATTGCGATGGACATCACAACCAATTGCCATGGACATCGGGAAGTAATCTGTCGGCAGTTAGTATGTTCCCATCTACATGTGGTGGGTTTTTCTGTACATCCAGAATTGACACATGATTTCCACAATTCCGTGGGTGTCCAGTTCTGGAAAAACATATACCCATACAACTATCATCAGCAACTACCAATTGGTGAAATTCCAGAAAAATCCCAATGATGATATTCGAGTTGCCAAGAGCAATCATCCAACATCACCCACTCCATCATCCATTGCCATTTTTCAACATACTTTTCTGATTGGGATCAACCCCAAAAAAAACCAGATCGAGTTGGTGTAATTGTAAGGCGATGATCCTGGGATTTGATCTTTTTTTCCGTGAGGAACAAAGTGATATGAAAAAAAAAACATACATGATATGATCGGATATACATGGATATACCGGAAAAAAAACAGTTAGCCTGCAGTGAATTAACCCCGTTATATTGGTGATTAGTTGCTCATGAACATTTATGAACCATGAAATATCCCGTTAATCCCAGTTGGATCAAAGGTTTATACCCTCTGGTTATTTAACAGTTTGCTATGGAAGCCATGGCCCATAGAAATAGACTATTTATGATTATTTCCCGAACGTCGAAATGGGGATTTTCCATTTTGCAAACCGTTAAATTCTTATAAATCACCATTTCTAACTACATTTAGAAGATTGTTGCCAATGGTTACCAATGGCGATTTACCTATCATTTTCCAGAGCAAACCTACGTACTAATGTGGTTCAAACAATAACAAACCATTCCCAAAATCACCATAAATGGGTGGTTTAGACCATCAACAATGACGTGGTTTATGGCACTGTTTTACCCACAGATGGTTGTTTCAACCTACGAGTTGCGCAGGGTGACGCGATCTTTGGGCGTTGAGCTGCACCCGACACGAGCACAGCGGGGTCAGGCCGCTTGTTCGTGGAAATCCCGGAACGAAATGGAGGCTAAAAAAGCTGGGATCATCAACTATAGCCGATTTTTACATTGCCATGTTATATGTTTGATTACCATAGGCTGGGTCAGAAGCTATTTTTTTTTTTTCTGGTGCGCATCTACAAATCCCAGCTATTTTGATGTGAAAACCAGGCGACCATGGTTTTGACCCATAGCCATATTGGAATATTTTGTTTGGATTTTGATGTTTGATATGTTTTATCATTACCCCTGTAACCAATATTAATCATTAATTACACACCATTGCTAATGGTAAATCGGACACCCCATGAAGAGATATGTGGGATGGTATTGGATCTCCTCATGTTGGGCCCGAAATAGAGGGGCATTTAATATTAAGGAATTTACAACATAACCAACATGTTTAACCGTTTAACCAGTATGATGAACCATCGTTAGCAATTATGAACTAACCATTAAACCCAAAAAGGCCAGCAACTATTAAATCTATTAACAACCCTTACTAAAAACCATATAACATGAGAATTTTTTGGTCCTTTTTCATCCAATTAAAAAACATATACTCCCAGCTGTCCCAGCTGACTGGATACATTTTTTTGGCTCCAGGAGGCCCTGGCCATGTTGAAGCAGCTGGGTGACGTTCGGGATCTGCGGCGTCAGATGCTGCAGGGCGCTGTGCTGGCGCGACGGCCTCAGGCGGGATGGAGATTGATCCGTAGCGAAATGACGTGGGGAAATCATCGACAGAATGGCCTTGATGAGTTGGGAACTACTGGAAGTTGCCCAGAAAGAATCTGCGGATCTGACAATGGTTGGTGGTTGCTGTCAGATGTCGTGAAAAGGTAAAGACCAGCCAGAATGGAGGTTCGTTTCAAAGAGAGGGACCCACACAATTGCGGTTTCAAGGTGGACAATGATAATAAAGCACAAGGGGTCTGTCTTAAACTAATGGCAGGTTTAGGACGGACTGATGATGATGATGATGATGATGATGCTGATGCTGATGATGATGTCGCTGATGATGATTATTATCATCATTATTAAGAATTAAGCATCAAATATTAGGTGTCCTATTTTGAGATAGACCCACATGTGTGACTTGAATTCTAGTGTCGCAGCAGTTCCAAAAGTAATGACAGTTGAATCCCAATTCTTCATAGATCACCCAGCAATTTGTTATGCTTCAATCTGTTTCACTGTAAAACCCACCAGTTTTCATCATTTTTCATGGTTAAACCACCATGTTTCATGGTTTAAACCATAGTAAACCGCCATTTTTTCGTGGTTTAAACCATAGTTTACCACAATTTTTTCATGGTTAAACCATAGAAAGCCACCATTTTTTCATGGCAAAATCCCATGGATCTCCTTGGTGCAGGCCCCCTTCGCTGCCAAGCTGCTTCGCAACAACCATCTGGGCTTCATCGACTTGCTGGAAGCCGATATGTTGCCTGGAAGCTGCTGGTGGAGCAGGGAAGGGAGCTTTAAGCATGACAAAAAGTGGGTGGTTGAACATGGAAAAAACCATGGAAACATGGTGGTTTAAACCCTGGTTTAATCTTGCAACATGGTGGTTGAAACATGACCAGTCCATCTCTCGTTTAGCTTCACAAGGTAGTTCAGCAAGATGTTTGTCTCAAGCCATCTCAGTCACCTGTTTGAGTAAGAACTTTAAGCCAATCGGTTACAATCACTCACCCACATCTTTTAAACACAATATCCTCCTGTTGGAACACCTCAATGGTATGCACCCATTTCATGTTGGCCATCCCATCCCAGAATTGCGGAAGAAACCTATAGGAAAAAACGTGAATTTTGCTGGGAAAATCATCAGTTTTTCACGCGTTTCGATGGACAAATACATCACCAAAAGCCTATCTTCATCCAAAACCCCTATCTTCATATTAGGACAGCAAGGCAAAACAACTCTAATCTCAGATTTTTCCCATATCATTCACCTCAACCAAGCTGTACAGTATCATCTCTCCTGTTCACCGTTACAAAGCAACGTTATAACTTTTCATCTGAGCCATTAAAAATGCCCTGGTGAATTTTTTTCTATAGGGGATTATACTACCTGGTTTACTGGGGATTATGATAACCAATTTGATCGGGAAACCTATCAACCAACTAGTGTTTCATGAGAGTTGATAGTCCCAAAAGTTGAGTGAAAAATACCAACTATATGATGCTATCCCTTTTTGGATAGCCATTAAAAATACCCCCAAACCATCTTTTTTGAGATGGGACAACACGGGAAAACGGGGTATTTTTGAATGGCTCATCTGAGGTTCGACTTGGATTTGTCGCAGTTCACCCACATCTTCCTGGCCTCCCTGACCTGGGGTACTGCGATGATCAATCGCTTGGCTGTGAAGCTGGTGACGGAGGCGGCAGAGCAGACATGTCGGAAAGTCGATTTAATATGATTTAATATGATTTAATATGATCTAATATGATTTAATATGATTTAATATGATTTAATATGATTTGATATGATTTAATATGTTTTGATATGATTTAATATGATTTAATATGATTTAATATGATTTAATATGATCTAATATGATTTAATA
>Ga0126342_10016712_pt1 | contig 12761 bp, 10 predicted proteins | sample Cyp1metagenome_FD_92528 | JGI IMG/M metagenome (GOLD analysis project Ga0126342, IMG submission 92528) | Coral microbial communities from Lord Howe Island, Old Settlement Bay, Australia - Cyphastrea 1 metagenome | ecosystem: Host-associated > Invertebrates > Cnidaria > Coral ...
TGTTGTTAGGGCGTTCAAGCCTGCCGTTTGCCAGCCTTCAAACCCTTAAAACCCTCCGTTGGGGCATTCGTTTGCCAGGCTTCAAACACTTAAAAGTCTTAAAACCCTCCAGATCCCTCGCGCCACTTCCACCAAGCCCTCTGGCCGCCAGCCTTTGCTGTTCCAGGGTTGCAGCCTGCCCTTTGCCTGCCCTTTACATCCAAACACCCCCACATGCACGTGGTGAAATTCCATGGTTAATGGGCAGGTGCAATGGCAGTCTAAGAGAAAAAAAACATTAAATAAATCATGCCATTGACCTAATCACCCGCTAGAATACACACAGAAGAGGGACAAAAAGGGGGTCGGCGGCACCCGGGCGCTAGCCCATTTTATTAACATATAGTCATATAGTGTGGATGTGGCTGTGCTGTGCATAGGGTATGGACGTGAGTGGGTTGTGACTGGCATTCCCGCCTCTAGCAGACTAAGCCCAAGACTGGCCCAAACACAACAAACAGCAAACGGCTAGCAACCATTAACAATACGTGCCCAGAACTAAAACGTACTAAAACCACATCTGCATGGTGGTAACCAACCACAAATCAAATGCAAGGAAAAAAACAGTCTACCATGATTGACGCCTAGAAATGTTCGCACTTAAATTCTAGGCCCAAAGATGTCCAAAGCATCACTATGTGCTGCAGAGCCCTTGCACAATCCAAGTAAACCCTGTCAAGGCAAGAGACCATCCAGCCGCTCAGTCCGGCCCCGGGCACACGCTAGCAATCGAATCATATATCTGCGATGAGCAACCCAACATGCTGACAAATGAACATCTTGATTCATTGGTCTTGATTAAGGACGCTAAATGACGGGCAGCCAAGTAATCGTTGATCTGCTATCAGACATGCCAAGACTCTCGCCAAAAACAATGGGAACACACAATGTAATTTTGCGGAACGGTTCCAGTCATCGTCAGTATGTTTGTTCCGACGTCATGTTGTTTTGAGTGCGTATCCACTTGCGCGGCCGGGGTGGAGTTGAAGGGGTTGAGGATGCCCTCCCAACAAGGAATTCCTTTCCTTTTGGACCGTACTTCAGTGAAAGAACCAACCCCTCCCCCAGTGAACTTTTAGTACGAAAGTAGATGGAACTCAGGCAGCCTAGGCTACCCTTTGTGGTTGTGCGTTGATTGATGCCCCAAAAAAGTCAACTCTTGGAGCACCAACTTCAGTACCAGTGACTACCAGTGCAATGAACAATTGTCCTGAAGTCTACCCTGACCACCTTGACTCCATACCAAACCGGTTTCACCGCCCTCGCCTGCGCAGCAGCTCGGCTTTCGCCAACTGCCAGAAGTGCCAACCATCCGAGTCTGAAACACTGTTGAGCCTTCAAATAATTACAGCTGAGAGAATCCTCCCAACCGATTAGCAGGGGCGGCCGCAAAGGATCTGCACCAGATTCGGTTGCAACAGCACCTGCTAGGGCTGTTGCAGCACCTGGAAGGTCACCAGTAGCGATCCGGAAGTCGCACAGCAACTGTCTCAGAAGGACCACAACTGGCATCGCCTGCAACCCTTGCCGAATCACATCGCTTCCATCAGCGAGCGCCTCAAGATCTTTGATCCACTCCGCAAGTTGGAGTTCAATTCTACACAACTCTGACCGAGCCGATTCAGAATCTAAATCCGCTAAACAGCCAGGTGACCACAGGGAATCTGGCCATTTGTTTGAGAAGCCTCTGCGTAACTGTGTCCGTTCAAAGGAGATTGCCTCCAAAACTGCTTTCCATGCCACTGTGTCTTTCAGACTCAAAATCTCAGCTGCTTGGGCTCCTGGAACTTCAGTTGTCCAGTCATCAGATTCGGTGTTGGCACTGAAAGCTTCTGAGTGTAATTGTCTTGACCGTTCAGCTTCAAGAGCCAAAATGGCACTGCGTCTCGCAATGTATCTTGAGAGTTCCACTCTGCAAAGAACGCCTGTGATGTTGCCATCTGCATCATCATCACCATCATCATCATCATCCAGCCTCTGCGAAGGGGTGCTCCAATGTAAAGACGACTGCCAATCAAAGTCCTTGTCGGGCGAGAAAAGGGCTGATTCTTCGGAGACTTTCATATCTTTCACGTCATTCACATCATTCACAATACTCTTTCCTCCATCATTTCCTTCCACAAGCTTTGGTGGCCGCCCTTGCAACACTGGGCATAGCTCTCTGTGTTTCAATGCCCTCTCTCGCCAGCTGCTTGGCGGCAATTCATCTCCAACGCAACGAGGTGCACACCGAGATTGCCATGTGAGATGAGACTGGTGCTGCAATTTCCGCGCATCCAGCATGGAGAAACTCCGGGGTGAGACTATACAGTACTGAGCCACAAGCTGTGCAGAGCATTTCAAGTACATAGCTGCGGGCGTCAGATGCTTCACATTGATTTTGCTGACACAATTCATCGCACAGTTGTACATAATGGGCCTGACAAATCCTGCTGTCACTTGCCAAACACCAAGAGACCACATTTTCCCGACTGCATGCATGCAGGCTTTGTTCTGTTGACCCGGCAGTTGAGCACTGTATCCATCAAAGGTCAACACGTCCGACTAGCCTATCTGTTGGTATGGATACAATCCGATACAAGATGATGCAAGGGGTCAAAGATGGCAGGAAGAAGTGCTCTGTACTGACACCATTCCCCTATCAGGGTTTCAATTCGGCTCTGAACCCAGAAGCAACAGCACCTCGTTGCACTTAAAGGGACTTCATATTCTGCCCACCTTGCTTTTGTTTTTTTGACCATGTTCATGTGTCAAAACGGTTTGAAACCTTGTCTGCGGGACTGTAGTAACAACTCCCACCAGCCACCAGAGCAGGATCAGCTCAGTCAAATGAAAGAACCAAACGTCCTACGGTGATGCCGGTCCGTCTACGACTTGTTGGCCAGTGTCCATAGCACTCACCATCCTCCTCCACAAGTTGATTGGATTAATCGTCAAAGCCATCTTACAGGACTTGGAAATTTCAAGAGGCTCCTTTGATCACTTTCAAGAGAATCCAGCAGGTTGGCTGCCTGATGGCAAGTGACATCATACAAGGGTCTATTCGAGATACAGACAGGACCAAGCACGCGTCTTCTGTTTCTGTTCCCTCAGCATCTTTCAACCGTTGTGCTGCTGAAGATGGCTTGCAGTCGCAGGGTGTCTCCAAGACTTCTCCATTAGTTCGACGCTACAGTTTCGACTATTCGGATCAAATTTGGATCTTTGCAAACACACTATTTCAGTTGCCAGCGCCTACTCACTCCAAAGCATTTTCATTCAATAGGAGATCAGGAACCGTTATATAATCAAAGCACAATATTGGATGAGGAATATACAAGGTGGGAGCGTGTTTAGTTTATGCAATTGCTCTGCAAATCCAGTGTGGGCATTGATGAATAGTGTGTGTGTGTGTGCTGCTCCTCCGGCGCCACACGTTGCAAACTTGAAGATATATGGAACAAGAAAAAGAAACTAAACAGAATGCCCCTACCCTACCATACACCATTTGGGTGATGGAGCCGCTACAGTAGCATCAGCACGCAACTTACATCACATCAAACAATTTTGAAGAGAAAATCCTGATGCAATGCTGTGGACCTGCTGTCACTTAGAAAGCAAACTCTTGTCATGAGATTTCGACAGCTGCAATTTTAAGAGATCAGTCCACTGTTGTGCTCTGTGATCATTCCCCTTCAGCCTGCTGCCGATCTAGTTGACCAGCTTCAGCCGCATCTCTGATTTCACTGTAGATCTGCACGGGGAAACGAACAGAATCGGGTCTCATTAACCCACATTTGATTCTGTGTATCTGCTTTGGTTGCGGTGAACCTAAGTTATCAACGGAATACGATGGGCTACAGCTAAGGCGGCTAAGGATCAGAACGCAATGTGTCTCTGCAACATTTCTGGTTATGAGGACAGCATCAATTGTGTCAACTGCTCACGTCAAAGAGAGTTTGCACGGTAGGTATTCAAATGGACATCTCAAAAAGAAAACACTATGATATAGAAACAATATATAAAGATAGTAAACAGAACTCTACATCGCAAACCTGGGCACTTTCTAGTGCTGCTCTCGCGAATGCCGACAATGAATCCAAGACCTAGTTGCACGCATACACTCGACAGGGCCAGCGTGTGGAGATGTTGTGCTTTTTTAGTCTTTTGAATGTAGGGAAATGTCAGTGTATGATAGTGTATGTATAGTCCTACTTTGGTGGAGTCTGTGAAGTCCGCAACAATGCTTTGTCTGCTGGCACATCTTTGATTAAATACAGTGCGTCCAATTTGGGGGCTAAGCCCTCTCAGACCCTGACTCCTCTAGAATCTGTCCCATTGATGTCAACCTGGACCGATCCAAACAAAATTGGTCGGGGTGATCTGATGAGAACAATGCACTCTTAGACCTCGTGGATCAGGGGCTGAAGGCGGAAAATCTTGTCCTGAGTCATCTGAGTCATGTCACGAGTCATTAAACCCCGGCGCACCGCTTCAAACCGCGTCAAAGTCTGCGCTACAATTCATCCAGCTCCTTAGGCACGCCTTGTGCGCGCAGCTTCATCAAATCCTGTCAGCTTGTTACAGCTTGTTCAAACCAGTCCAAATGTACAGAGAAATCTTGAGATATGGCAAAAATATACCTGTGGCATGGCATAACTGGAGCGCGTCCGGGCAAGAACTGGCAAATTAAAAAAAAAAACGACCGCGACATCCTCCAGGAAGTCATCAGGCCGGCTCAGAACACCTAAATCGCCCATGAGATGCCCAGAGTTCTACATCTCTGGAAGATCATCCCGCTGCAATTAGTCACTCTCTGAATTATATCTATGTTTAAGACTCGACCTACATGCAACCTATGTGATACCTATGTGATACCTATATATACATCCAACTCAATGGCAACAAATTCTGTCCAGCCTGAGAACGTTTCAAGCACCCTGGCTGCCTCAGTAGGTCTGCATCAAGTCTTGCCAAGCATGTACTAACACTTCACTCAGATCGCTTAGGAGCTGACATCGCCACTCTCTGCAATTGGGAGATACCTAACTATCAAAACACTACACGTAGCATACCACATTCCGCAAAGGAGCAAATACAGTACAGGAGTAGCGGCAAGAAGAAATGAGGTGGAAGGCGCACTCAAAAAAAATGCAAAAGCACGTTGCAAGCATCAACTCCTTGGTCGCATGCCTGGAAAGCGGTAGATGGTCAAAGCTTCTTGGATTCAAAGTCACGAGAGATCACAATTTTGCCGCTGCCGAATGCCGAGTGGCATGTCAACCTGACACACAAATAAGCCGGCAAATAACTCGGAGACGACAGGCCTTCTTTGGCTTTGCTGCGTGAGAGTCTCTCCTATATGCCTGAGGCAAATATGTGGCTTTGGAGTTTTGATGTGCAGCACGCTTTGCTCAAAATGAATGAAAGTGGTTACTGTTGTCTTATTGTTGTCTTATTGTTGTCTTATTGTTGTCTCATTGTTGAGGAATTGTCCTTCTACTCGCTGTTTGCAAGCGGACTAGAATACACTGCGAGTAAGTGAAAATGTCTTAGCAGAGCCAAGCTTCCGCATATCAGCTTTGTGATCTTGCAGGAAGATGAAAGCATCCACCATCTGGCCGATTCGATCGACATCTTAGACCGCCATCGATTCAACCAACTGTTCTTCCTCATGAGAATCTTGAGGCATGTGACAACCATCTCCACTTGCCATTGACACTTGCCATGACCAGCTTGCCATAGCCACGCTGTGGACTATTTGGATTCCATTCCGATGTTCCGTTTTAGATGTCATTTATTGACTTATTGATATTTAATTGATATTTAATTGATATTTAATTGATATTTAATTGATTTGTTGTCATTTAATTTGACGCAGTTGCAAAGGCCCGGCCCTGTGCGTCCCAGGCCTCTGCAGTTGGCTGCGAGAGGCGATCGCACAAGAGGTTCTGCCTAGCGCCGAAGCACCGAGCAATCTGCACAAGACAACGTTTCTTTATTTTCAGCGTCGCGCTAGGCGTATGCAATTGAAATTGGATGCGTCGCACACAAAATAGACCAAAGATGACCAAAGTAGATAGACTCAGTGTCTCAGGTAGACAGCAGCCCACACGTCTTAATTCAAGGAAAACGTGTTAGGATCAAACGATGGCAAAAGCGAGGTGCAGGGCTGTGCTCTATCCACATTGGCACAACCATGCGATAAAGCAAAATGATATACAGTAAGTTGATACAAGAACTTGATGCACGAAACGTAAGGGAGGCACAGCAAGCTTTCGGAACCTGGCCTGATGTGAAGGCGATCGGTATGGCCGCATGCTATCTCAGCGGCAGCAAGAGACATTTTTCTGAAAGGGACCGTTGTTGAAACAGTGAATTCACCACCGGTTGTCTAGCTGTTTCAGGCGAAAATGGCAGTCATCCACAAATCCACGAGGCAACCATTTTGCTTCAAAAGCTTCTCTCTCCTAAGAGGTCCCTAATGTGCTCGAGTAACTCGACTTCAAATTTTCCAGAGGGTCGATCAAAATTGATTAGGGCTTGCGAGTCTCGGCGCCTTCTGGGTTGCCAGCAGTGTATTTCCCATTGCAAAAGGTTCTTGGCTAGGATGATTTGCTGTTATTTTCTGACCCTGTTTACAGCCCTTGGCTTTTGCCACAAAACAAGCTGACATAAGCTGACCATGTCATCCTATGTTTCTATATTTGTTCACAAAACGTTGAAACATAATGCGGATATGTGCGGCCAGAACACTAAGTTTGGCAATTTGAATTTGACTCGACGTTTCACAGGTTGCACTTGCTTTGGTTTGATTGTGTCGCAGCTGAGTACGCACAAGAAAACGCATGACTCGTGCGCTGGCTCACTAAGCATGTCTTCTTCTGTCGTTCCATTGGAGTCCTTCCCGGGATTGGAGGGATGGTGTTTCTTTTGGCAACTCACAAGCGACTGCAAGCTCTTTCACCTTCAGCACTGACTCGTGTCCAGTTCGGAGCGGTGTCTCCCTGTGCAAGTCCAGACTGCTTGTACTGTATATCATATAGAAATGATATGAAATGTGTGTGTGTGTGATTTATTGATATCATTTCGTCTGGCAACACTCTAGTCTTCAGAGATGCTGTTGGCTCTGATCAAATTTGTGAATCATCTACCGAATCACAAGGCTTTTGGATCCTTTCGGTGTGATTGCGCTGCGTGCTCATCTATCCGAAGCCACACTCAGGCATCAAGCGGTGTGTCGACCTGACATGGAGCAATACAGTTGCATCCAACTACCCTGGAGCCCAGAAGTTTCCACAGAACCGAAACCAAGACGGCCATAGTATCAACGTTGCTACATAATTGTGTGCAAATGTTCTTGGCATATTAATATATTGAATTATTTGCTATGTCACTATGTCAGTTTTGTGTTGTGAGTTTCTTTCAAATACCTCGTGCTTGGGACTTCTTGAGGGATGGTTACTGAAAATATATTTGCCCAGCTGCATCTGGCACCTGTGCCCTGGCATGGATAAGCGAAGGAGGCCGCTCAAAGAGCGAACGGCCTTGCAGGACTGTTCGTCCTGTCAAGACCTGCGCAGATGAAGAAGTGAGAACTGTGTCTTGACGCTTTTGTGTCTGTTTTGTGCCTCTAAGTCATCTCCACTGGGGTGCCTCTTTCGTCGTTTTGCCCGTGCACAGCAGGAAGATGTGGAACATCATCAATGCAATGACTCCTGGACAGAAATGTCTCTAAGCTTAGTAAGCTTACTAAGGAAGATCTACCTCTCTGCATCCTGAAGAGGACAGACATCTGAGTGACGCACCCAGAAGAAACACTGCCGTCGGAAGGCCAACCAATAGAAGAATAATGATAAGAAGCGGGCTCCTGCCAAGTAGCTGCACCGCTTTCGATAAGTTTTTGCGACATGCTGTGCTGCTTATTTTACCTATCCGAACTACTCAAACTCTACAACTCAAAAGGAATGCTGGCTGGCATCAAATCTAGCAGAAAGACTTGCTTTTATATACATGGATTTACTGTGTGATTGCTACGATCAGGAAGCGCATTTCAACCAATCACCACTACTACTGCTTGTTGTTTTGATTGCATTGGCATCTGGGAGCGTCTTTAAGGGTTGGTCTTGGTTTGGATTTGGAGCAACGCATCTGCACTAGATTACAACCAGATGCTGAAATTGCAACCTCCAAGAGGCCCACGAAGATGATGTCTTGACCCGACAAGTCAAGACCGAAACGATGCATCTCATCTAGAAGAAAACAGAAAACACGCACTTTGTGGGACCAGGGCCAGCAGTGCTAAGAAGGAACAAAAGGAAATAAGCACCAGCATGATAGTAACGTTTGTAAGGCATCAACGCAACCATTCATACATGACAGCCTGGCTGATGCATAAAAGCATGGTAGTTGCAAGAGCATCTACTCTCTTGAGTGTATCGAAATCTTGGTTTCTGTCCCAGGCAGTTTGGACCTGTTTCAACTTCACACATTCGCAGAACCGCTTTTGGTATGGTTACCTATAGTTTGCTCTTCTTACATCTTTTGTGTTGGCTGCTCTCTCAGCTCTCAGGATTTCGGTGTGGTCAAAGACTCTTCATAACGGCTGGAGATTCATTGTTGCTGGCAAAACCACGCACTATATAGTTTCTCAATGTGGAATCAAGAATTCCCACCGCAGCTGGCAAAAATAAAAATTAAAAAAGGACTTGTCATGTGTATGTATGTATCGGCGAATCGGTATGTGTATGTGTACATGCACATGCACATGCACATGTACATATATATATATATATGTATGTGTGTATATGTATATGTATATATATATATATGTATATATGTATGTGTATATGTATATGTATATGTATATGTATATGTATATGTATATGTATGCATTATAGCCATATAATACGATGTAATATAATATAACTTAATCTAACATAATATAATATAATATAATATAATATAAGTTGATATACGTAATATAATATAAGATAATATAAGTTAATATACGTAATATAGTATAGTATAAGTTAATATGCGTAATATAATATAATATAATATAAAAAATACAATATAATATAATATATTATATTATAATATAATATAAATCAATATATATATAATATAAAAATATAATATAAGTTAATATAATGTAATGTAATACAATAAAATATAATATAAATAAAATAAAGTAAATATAATGATATAAATATAATTATAAGAATATAAATGTAGTAATAAATACAATATAATATAAATATAAATCAAGTTAATATATAGTAATATAATATAACATAATATAATATAATATAATATAACATAATAGAATATAACATAATATAATATAACATATAGAGACAGAGAGATATAGTCACAAGTTGTGGTGTAAAAAGCAGCAACAACAGAGCAAAAGAATATCCCCAGCAACAAGATGTACAGAGGAGGAGAGAGGGTGGGAGAGGGAGAGAGAGAGAGAGAGAAAGAGGGAGCTCATGGGGCTCCAGAACTGCACACAAGTCGGATGTCTTGAAATTACTTGCGGGTGTACAATATGATTTCAAACAGATGTGTCTTAACTAAGCACCCTACCCTGTAAAACTACCACGTGGAGAGGGCGCATAGCCGAGGAGCTTGATACCTCAAGCAAGAAGAAAATAAGGACAAACAAAGTATATACTTTGTTTCTCAAAAGAATTGCAGATATGAAACTTGGGTTTGTTTGTCAGTGCTAGCAGGCTGCGAACAAACCCAAACGATGACTATATAGACCAACCCTTTCCAAAACGAGCATCAAGTCAAGAGTGACAAAAATGGCTGTATGCATATCTTGCGCAGGGATGCACTGCAACGAGCCTAAGTCCCAAGCCGAATCCTACTGCAACAGAGAAGCTCAGGCACCTGACCGCCGCGGAAACGTAACGGAGCAAAAATGCGACCGTGATGTGGGGTGTGGCATTCAAAGGAGCGACAAGGGCTGCGCACCCTGTTGACACGAGGAAAGCAGAGAAGTACAAGTAATTCCTGGAGCAATTCAGGATGCATGTGTTGATCAGCAATTCCCGTCTGTCTGTGTGTGTGTGTGTGCATTCTTGTGTCGTCCTCTGGCCGATGCAGTTGTTCACAAATGGACAGTGGTGGTCAAACCTTGCATGCTTGCAGTCTCATCATTCACTATCAAAACCTTTCAAACTAAGCAGCCAAACATACGAGAACAGAACGGCGGGGACAATCAGGACAAAGCGCACTACTTGTAGGAATGCGAGACGGAAGGCAACAAGGGGCGACAATGCAGGTTAGCAATGGCATGATATGGAAAACGAATATGGTCAGCCAGGGGAAACGTGAGGGGAAATGGAGTGCCCAAGTATCAAAGCGTTGCCACAGAGAATCACAGAGAGAGAAAATTGGAATGCCATGGAATGCCCTATGATCAATGCACTGAAGCGCTCAAGAACCCCTCGGGATGCAGGGACCATGCTTGAGAGACTCCTTAGAAGATTGGTGGACAAGATGTAGTGCGGCTCCAAAGCTGCCCTCTACGTGAAGGACGTGTTGGCAGAGCTGTGGGCCCCACTGGACAGCGACAATGATAACTAGGAAAAGTAGAATAGGCTGATAGTGGTGTGAATAGTGTGAATGAGGAGCAGGACAGTAAAGGGTCATAATGACAAAGAAGAGGCTTAGGAGGAGAGGAGTGATCATCGTCGTCATCATCATACTGTAAGCATCACCGTCAGCATTCAGCGTCAACATGATGATCATTATGATATGCATGAGGAGGACGGTGACGACATCATTGCCATGATGTCAGTGGTGAGAGCATGTGAGAGCTACAATTCATCCCTGTATATAAAATCTCCCAGACCCAGGCCAATATCATCAATAATTATCAAAGACAGGGTTGTCCATGACCCTAGAAACTCAGCCATTGAAGTACAACATAGCACGAGCATCTCGAAGAGACACACCTAGTGGTACCTGTGAGGGACTAGGTGACTAGGCCTACAGGAAGCTTGGAATACCTGCTAATCTGGCTATACTTTTCGCGATCAAACTTGCGTTGTCCCATCTGATCCACAATGAGATCAGGGACCATCTGAGAGCCTGGCGTGAGCACACAATTTCCACAATCATCACAATGTGAACATCGTGGCGGGCGCATCACCTGTCGTGGGCGGGCATGGATCATGAAGAATGCGCATATATGTGACCATACGTGACCATATAAATCGCACTATTTTCCTCCTTGTTATTACTTTGTGCATCCTCATTGCGACTGCTGCAGTACGTTGCGACCTTCTCGGACATGCTCTACATACGTGTCATGTAACTAGTATGTGCGTCATGAGATGCATGTGCATCCTGTGTATTGTATTGTGTGAGTGTAATTATTGATGTGTATAGCCACCTCACCAAACCAGTAGTAGATACATCTGCACTTCCTTGCAAGTAGTGGATGGCACGAGCATGTCGAATGTCTGAAACATCATGCATCATCTTGCCTGGCAAGTAGAGCACCATTTATAGCCCTGTGACTGCCGCCTGAGGATGGCATGTCTTTGAACTTGACATGCCTTGTCTACGTGTCCTGTCGACATGTTCGCTGTGTTCATTCTAAGGGCCAAACAGATCCGACAGTGTTGGAGGCGTTAAGCCGTCGGCAACCTTGGAGCCATTTGGCTTCAGGACAAGACACGAGCCATTCTCAATTATCACTGTCATGACATTGTCATGCAATAACCGTATACACATTATACAGAGTTGTACAATACATTCACAACTTGCAGCAAAAGATCAAAAACTGCAAAAAAAAAAAAACCTTTCCAGACGTGAACTGAGAACAGAGACACAGTCTTGGAGGTCTTCAGGAAGTGCAAGCGTGTTGCTCACTTCTTCCTCCAACCTCGACTCAGGTTGACTTCAACAAGCAAAGACACTCTCCACATTCCAAGACACTCTCTTGACCCCTAAAGGCGATGGAGAGCAAGCAAAGCGTAGCAAAGGGCTCTTAGCAAAATTTGCAAAAGGCTCTGCAAGAAGCTTTCCAAAAGGCTCTCACAAGAAGCCGAAAGGACACCGAAAGGAGGGTGAAGTTCTGAAGAGATGCTAAGAGCTTTGCCCCGGCAGCAGCGCGCGGAGTCTGCGTCTAGGCAAGATGCCTGGATCACAATTGAAGTTTGATTTGAATTCATCCATTCTGTTATTCTGGGTTATATAATGCTTATATTCCTGTCTCAAGTACTCCAGCTCTTTTGCATCTATCACCCTGAGCTTTGTGATCTTAGTTGGCTTTGCTGAAATGTGCGCTCTTAATGACTCGTACCCCACTCCTGGATCTGTGCAGGAGGTCAGCAGAAGGAAAATGATTGTGGTCAGGAGAACCTGGGGCGGAGAAGCATCATGAAGTGCCAGAATGTTCAATGTGTTTATAAGTCTTGTTCAAGTCTATTGAATGTCTATTGTGTCTATTGTTTGTAGTGTCCAATGTCCGAGCTTCACGAGTCCACATTGATGCTGTCACGCATGCCAAAGTCAAAAACCCTAGAGATATCTCCGCGGGGAGATAAATGGAGATATTATATGATATTATACCGTATGATATTATATTGTGAAGTGCGCTCCATGCACTAGGGGCTTTGTAGGGATTTCACTTCATTTGCAGTGGCTTCCGCTGCATTACCTCTTAAGGGAGGGAACATTTGCGCTTCATGGCGCTACGGTGACGCGACCTTTTCGTGAAA
>Ga0126342_10016713_pt1 | contig 12760 bp, 13 predicted proteins | sample Cyp1metagenome_FD_92528 | JGI IMG/M metagenome (GOLD analysis project Ga0126342, IMG submission 92528) | Coral microbial communities from Lord Howe Island, Old Settlement Bay, Australia - Cyphastrea 1 metagenome | ecosystem: Host-associated > Invertebrates > Cnidaria > Coral ...
AGGGATGTCAAAGCAAAGGGATGTCACAGCAAAGGGATGTCACAGCAAAGGGATGTCAAAGCAGAGGGATGTCACAGCAAAGGGATGTCACAGCAAAGGGATGTCACAGCAAAGGGATGTCAAAGCAAAGGGATGTGACAGCAAAGGGATGTCACAGCAAAGGGATGTCACAGCAAAGGGATGTCACAGCAAAGGGATGTCACAGCAAACGGATGTCACAGCAAAGGGATGTCACAGCAAAGGGATGTCACAGCAAAGGGATGTCACAGCAAAGGGATGTCAAAGCAAAGGGATGTCACAGCAAAGGGATGTCACAGCAAAGGGATGTCAAGGCAAAGGGATGAAAGCTTCGTTTTCGCATCTCCCACTTTCAGATTTTGAGGGGAATCTCGCACGAAAGCTTCGTTTTCACATCTTCCACTTTCACTTTTTGAGGTAAGTCTCGCACGAAATGCGTTTTGAGAGTTAGTACATGCACGAAATGCTGTGCTATGCAGGACAAACGTGTCTCTGAAGGTGTGTGTGGGGAAGCCTCTCCGGCGGACGGGTGCGAGACGGTCTCGGTTGTCCTCGGATCATGCTCTCTGCAGATCGCATCGTAGTGGCTGCGTCAAGGTTGCTTGGCGCCGCGGCTGCGTGCGTAATACTATTGTCTTTGGCAGCTGGACATCGTGAATCGTATTGGAGTGGCTGCATCAAGGCTGCGATAGTGATTTGTCACAAGATTTTCTCAGTCTAAAAGCTTGCTGTGTGTAAAAGCTTCTGTGTGTAAAAGTTTGCTGTGTAAAAGCTTCTCTGTGTAAATGCTTCTCTGTGTTAGGGCTTCTCTGTGTGAATGCTGGCTGTGCGTAAAAGCTAAAAGCTTTCTGTGAATAAAAGCTTCCCTAACTCTGTGTAAAAGCTTCTGTGTGTAACAGCTTGCTGTGTGTAAAAGCTTCTGTGTGCCAAAGCTTCTCTGTGTAAGGGCTTCTCTGTGCAAAAGCTTCTGTGTGTAAAGCTTCTCTGTGTGAGGGCTTCTCTGTGTGAAAGCTTGCTGTGTGTTATAGCTTCTGTGTGATAAAGGTTCTCTGTTTAAAAGCTTCTCTCTGTAAAAGTTTGCTGTGTGTAAAAGCTTCTGTGTGTAAATGCTTCTCTGTGAAAGGGCTTCTCTGCGTAAAAGCTTCTCTGTGTAAAAGCTTGCTGTGTAAAAGCTTCCGTGTGTAAAAGTTCGCTGTGTGTAAAAGCTTCTGTGTGTAAAAGTTCGCTGTGTGTAAAAGCTTCTGTGTGTAAAATAATCTCTGTGTGAAAGCTTGTTGTGTGTAAAAGCTTCGCTGTGTAAAAGCCTTCAGATTAGTGTATCCCAGTAATGCCTTGCTGCAGAGATGTTATTTTGCCGCGTCACCCATGTTTTCCTTTACAGCAGTCGAGCCGTGGCCACCCGGTCAGTGCTTCAACATCTTGCCCTGCCACAAGTACGCTGCTGCGAGCTGCTTGTGGCAGTCCTGCAGGTACGCTGTTGACGCATGGCTTGGCTCGCAACCAATCGCACCATCGACGACTTGCATTGGATTCTCAATCGCTGGATTGATAGCGGAAGTGGCTGCCAAAGATTGACTGCGCAGGCAATCAATGTCCAACTGAACTTCTCTTGTCCGCATGGAAAAAGCTGCTGCGGCGTCTGGTTGGAAGGGAAAGAGATTGAATGGGAAACGCAACAAAAGTTGCCAATTGTGAGAAGAGGGGAGATGACATGACATAACAGGAAGAAGGAAATGAGAAGATAAGATGTGACATCAGATGAGATGACATGAGGTGACATTGAATAAGATGAGATGAGTTGACAATAGCTGAGATGAGGCGAGATGAGATGAGATGCGATGAGATCAGATGACCTGAAACAAGGGTCAACCCATGAAAAAAGATGGCAAAGATCCAACATTCAAAAGACATGGCACCGGAATGACAAGTCAAGAGATTGTTGCTGTGAAGCACAGAAGGCTTCGCTGTCACCTATAGGCACACTCTTTGCTCCGCTCTATAGGCTATAAGCGTTTCAAATTGGAAACTTCCGCCCCCGGCTTGTCCGGGTACTACTTGTATTCATGTATATAAAGCCAGCAAACCAGGGTGAGAAGGACGTCGGACAGTTCAGCTCGTCTGAGCAAGAGGGAGAGAGAGAGAGAGGGTGAGGGGGAGAACAGAATGTGCAAAATTAAAATATGGTTCAACCACTTGAACCCCCAAAGTTGCTTCGAGTCTTTCGCAGCTGTTTTCTTGATGACAGGTTATCAAGTTGTAAACACATTCTGCTTGGCAGCTGAAATGCCCTGGAAGAATCCGACAAGTTGTCCTTCCCAAGTAGGATGGAACATTCTTCGGACTGCCATACCCCCACCTCCAGCACCACAATAACACCATTCAGGTCCACCACGGCCACAGGGGAAGAAAATGTGGCCTAACGAGCAGCGGCCATGAACCAAATGCGAGAAAAACTCCTGGGATTCCAAGGGATCTGCACCAATTTGGGATTATCCACTACTAACCACTACTAACCACTACTTGTTTAAACATATTCAAAACCACTAACCACTACTCAAGACGTGTTCGGGATCATCATCCAGTGGGGCAAAATCAAGGAGTGGTGCAGAAAAGGATTGATTCAAGGGATAGACAGGAAACTATCGGTGTTTACTTTCCAAATCCCGATACTCCCGGGCCTCCGGGGGTTCCTGTGAAATGTCTTCGTTACTGAATCAATTCTGCAGAGTCCATCAGAGTCCATCAAATCCAACAGAACTTATGAGCTCTGTGGCCCCCAGCTGACAGCTGATCACCATCCTTTTGTCCTGTCGGGTTCGAAGACAGCAGGGGGGAGAAAAAACGTTTTCCTTTCACTGTCAGCATGGAAGTCGCAACTCTGTGATTAGTTTTTTTAATCATAAGGTCATTTTTGGATGATTCCCCCTAAACTATGTGGCTATGAGTCAAAACCCTGGCACCCGGATGGTACCTTAAAATAGCTGGTTAGTGGATGTTTAATCCCCCAGTCATATGGTAATTTCATAGGTTTTGACAGCGGCGAACCAGGCCTTTGGCTCCAGTACCAGCCACCGTCTCGATTTGCGTCAGCTGAAAATTGATGCGGCCTTGGTGTCGGTCTCCACCACGGAACAGCATGGCTTTGAATTGCGAAAATTGCATCAGAACTGGATTGGAAAAGGATCAATAATTGCATAATTTTCCAGTTCAAGCCATGCATAAATGGATGAAGATTGGAAAAGGATCAAGAATTGAATAAATTATCCACCACCAGGAAGCAACCACTACAACATGGATCATCTAATCCTGCACTGCCAGGAAGTTTTGAAATCCTGAATCGCCAGAAAGTCACATGACACCAAGACCTCCAAATAGCAGGAAACTCAAGAGATCGTCAGCAAAAAAAACAAAAACCAGATTCTGAAGTTCTGTCCCAACTTATCACGCTTATAAAACCATGGTTATACCCACTAATCATCCCAACTGCACCCCCAAAATCCAGCCCAAATCGTTCAGCCAAGTTTTTCGAGCCGCGAATTCGATGGTTAGATGTGTCGGCCACCAAAATGCTGCCATCCATGCCTTGGAGGTACCCTCGATGGCATGTATCTCATATATCTATGGTAATCCCCACATTTTATGGGGTAAACCAACAAAATTTGGGTAAAGTTGTGAGCCCCATCCACCAAGCATTGGTCATTCTTGGAAGTCCAAACCACTCCACAAAGTGCCTATGACTTGACCCATATCAGTTCACTTCAAAGGGACACACGCTGATTATGGCAATTCCCAAACTTGAAATAAACCCATTTCGCGGTACTTCCCTGAGCATCATGGCCAGGTCAGCCAGTTGGAATCAGGAATCATCCGTTGAAAGATCAATTGGTTTTTGAAAACGGTGACTTTTCTTTGTTGGCAATGGGAATATCCCCCCTCTTAGCTTTGATTCAAAAAAGAAATAGCCACTAAATTGATCTAAATTGGATGATTAAACGCTTAAAACTAAAACTGGTCAATGTTCCATTGTGACCGCATCCCGATTGCTGCCGATGAATTTATTCCCAGCAGCCATTGGCCAATGCCACCGCGCGCTCTCCCAGCTGCGCCGAAGCCATCCGACCATCCGAAAATCCGGAGTCGCCCTGGCACGTCCAGGGATCACTGGAGGTCCCCGGTCACGGGTCACCAGTGTCACCGGTCCCATAGCAGCGCCTGCATCAGCCATTGTGGCTGCAAGTGAGTGGCAGTGACATCCAGCATGACCAAACCACCTGCGTCGGGCCGTGGAAAGTGTCGTTACAACTGAAAGTCAAGTTGAAAAAGTCACTTGATCAAAATCATTCAGTTCGACTCATCAGCAAAATCGAGTTTCAGTTCTGGGGACCGCAAGGTCGCTTCAGAAACGTTTCGAATCGGGCGTCTTCCAGACTTCGCGTGGCAAACGCGTTGGACCGCACCCAACGTGGCTAATTTTGGATACGCAAAAAAATGATAATTTTGAGCTGGGATCTGATCTTGCAGCAAGATTCGGGCTGTGGTTTGGCAACGTAGAAAATCTTCAGGGGGTTATTTGGGGCACTTTGAGGCTGTATGTTGGCAACCTAGTTGTGGGGCCTGTTGCAGGTGTTGCAGGGCCTCTTGGAGGGAGAGCTAGGTATACATATGCCCATAATTACAACTGAAGTGACCCCGGCACCCAGAATAGTTTTGATATTTGTACTGACATGGAATCGGACACATCTATAATAATGGCATGTGTCGGTCTGACACACTTAAATGATAACATATTTACGATGATAAAAGATGATTCTGACACTTAATCTGACATCTATTCAGACAACTATTTACTGACATGTGTACTGAAAGGTATTGTGACATATTGACTGACAAAATGACTTGCCTGTATTCTGGCAAATTGATTATTTGACATTTGTACATACTCAATAACTGACACTTGTACTGACATATTGTCTGACATGTCCATTGACATATCAATATCTAATGACATATATTTTGCCCTATTGCCTGACACATTTTAGTGATATAAAGTCGAACGTGTGTTTTGACAAATTTACGTGTGCTCAGCTAACACATAATATACAGATTATTGACACAATCTGACAAGATATGTACTGATATAAAATCTTAAAAACACATGGACTCTATTGACACAATCTGACACATATATTAACTGACAGGACAAGAGAAAAACTGACAAAGTAGAGCAAGGGGACAAACGAAGGGGCCACAAGGAAAGTTGGGATGAAATGGGTATACGGTATAAGTCAAAAGTGGCTACCCCAAAAATTGGATGGCTAATACTAAACATATTCTAAAAATTCTGGTCCCAAAGGGCTTAAATTTTGATCCAAAAATCTAGGTGGGAAACTACCCAAGCTATCGGTACCCCTGCTTTGTCGTTCATGCCTGTCAATGAGATCACCACCAAACTTGGGCCAGCACGCCTCAAATTTCGGGGTTCTGCTGATTCGATCACAGAAATCGCACCCAAGCCGGGCCAAAACCGTTTTGGGTTTGGCTCAAAATGGGGAGAAATCCTGTTGAAAAATTGGGATTACGGGTGATTTGACCATCAAAAATTAATAAATTGAATTGGAACCAATAGGGATTGTTCAAAAATGTGGAGTGGGCTCCAGTCAAAACCAATTTGGACACCCGTGCACCCGCAAACGATTTCAAACAATCAAAACTAAGGCCAATGAAACCCGTGCACACCCTTTGCCCTGAGCTTAGGACGCCATGCTCTGCACGCTGCTTCCCACTTCCGTCAGTCTCAGATGTGGAAAATCGGTGAATCATCCGCACCAGAAATGTACTGTCAGACCTTGGTAACCTGGACATCCACGACCATCTTACCATGGATTCCATAAACAACGCTTTGCTAAGAACTCATCTTCTCCATCATGAACCATTGCGCATCCTCTTTCTGTTCTCGTCATCACCAAGAATAATACACCAGAAATCTTGAACAAAGATACGCTGTCTTGCACTTCAATTTTCATCTGCCATGTTTTTTTCCCCGTTCTTTCCAACATTCACAGCCATGCTGGAAGTGTTTCGGACAAGGCACTGGCAACTGACAGTTTGCACCGCTGCCAACAGAGCTGACTTTGTTGGGGCCTTGTTGAAGAATGCGGCAATTTCGCTGGGGTTCACCCAAAAAATAGGGAAATTGAGTGAAATCCATGGTATTTATAGAATTTACGAAGAAAACATCTTGGTTTTGAGCCATTTCATTAAAGTGTGAAATTGAGTAACATCCACCGGTTTGGTTTTCGCGTCGCATCCTAAAAATATGCCGATGAGGGATATTCCGCAGGACCACCTTGTCATCTGCACAGTGAAGTTGGCCTTTCTACTGACACGCTATGCCAAAAGCGCGACATGCTAGGACCGGTGCTTTGCAATGGAGTCGGAATGTGAAGTATACGAAATATATCGAAATATCAATAATGATTCTTAACAGTTGATCACTAGTAATGATATGTAATATTATATGTAATAACCATTAGTAACTCTTAGCAGTACTGACTTAGCAGTAACCATTAGTACTCCAAAAATGTTACGATTCCCGGGCCACAACACCAAAGCCAAGAATGGCAGCGCACGGCCTCGTCTCCCCCAGCTAAATTCCTCGACTGGGCCAGGTACTCCTCAGCCAACAAGGTGGCAACGCAGCCTACAAATCCACTTTCACAGTTCCTCATGGCTATGGCCATGTAGCCTATGTTCCGGCCAAAAAATGCTTGCTGTACATCCACATAGACATAGGTAGAGACATTTCAATTCTCACCCAGCACCGCCATACCAATCACCGCTCCTTCTGTCGCTCGTCCTCCTTCCCAAGCCATGCCATGGCCTCTTGAGCATTGGCACGCCATTCCTGGGGCTTCACCGGACTGGACCGGCGTTTTTTTTAATGGCTTCCGCTACACTCCCCATACAGATAGATCATACAGGGATTCTTCTGGGAACCGCGCAAATCAAGCAGGGCATATACCCACAACAGACGTGGGATCCAGCCTCCACTTTGGGCGTAAAGCCCTTCAGTGTGATCTCAACGTCTTTCAAGATTCCCTCAGCACTGCCAAATGTATGCAGCAGGTGGTGCTAGGGGACCGTGGCATTTGGCAAGATCTTAAGACCGACCCAGCTGTTTTGGTCTAGCTTGCAAGGGCTGTTGCTAATGTCTTGGGGGGGCCATAAGACATGTCTGCTGCCAACAATACAGCTTCAAACTCCCTCTAACAAGCCCAACAACGCCTCTGCAACAAGCCCCTGCAATACCTGTAGTTTGCCAACATACCGCCCCAACCCAATTCCAACAGGCGCTACAACACCTGTAGGTTGCCAACATACAGCACCTACAGGTGTTGGGGGGCCCGTTCGAAGAGGTTTGGGGCTGTATGTTGGCAACCTAGAGGTGTTGCGCAGCACAGCCACAAACTCCCCCAAACCGTCTCCATAAGTCATGTTGTGAACATACAGCCCCAAGCTCTCTTCAGGGCCCTACACCCAGGGCCCCACAAGATCTGTAGGTTGCCAACATACACCCCCAAACTGGCCCCACCAAACCCCATAAGATCTGTAGGCCCACAGCCCCAATCTTGCTCCAACATGCTCAACAATCCCTCAAAAAGGGGCTCCCATGAGCTGTATTCCCCAGACCATTTCATGAATCCAGTTGAGGTGAAACTCACAGCTGAAAAAAAAATGAGTTCTGTCTGAGAATGGGCAATAAAGGGCCAACCATAAGGAATGTGATGATTAGCCAATGGATATACCATATACCCCATTGTGAACAAACCCACGTCAACCTCTACTTTGCAGCTACGCCACCGTTTGGAGCTCATCGCTCAGGGGCAACATCGCCTGTCGACTCAATTCTGATACCCATGATTTTCCCTTGGATGTGACCATCATCTGGTGTAGTATGATTGAAAATCGTGCGTCTTCAGGAAAAAGATGCTGCACACGCGGAAAAAATGATGTGTTCATCTGTGGTTTCCTATGGTTCCCGAATGTGTTCCATCAGTTCCATACATCTTCAAGTTTGATCCACGCACTTCCCCATGGGAGCTAATGGCTTGTGGCCCCTTGGCACCCTCACCTTAATCATCTCCAAATTCTCCTGGCAACTGCGCTGAAGCTCATCCCCATGTAGTGCCAGGCGCCCTGCAACTTGCCTCAGTGCATCGTTGTCACGTGCCACCTGTAGCTTTGGATTCCTCGATTCCTCCCCCAAGACAAGCGAAGAAATCGAATCATCTAAAGGCCATCCAAAAGCCACTGATAGATCTACAATCTACAGTAACCCCAAATCCATCCAAATCCAAACCCGCCCAAAAAACAAAAAACCTCCACCAAAATCGCATCAAAATCATCCGCCTCAGGCTCTGTGCCGCCTCCATCCAACTCACCTGCATCGCTGAGGCGGTCCGCTGCAGGAGCGGCGGACCGGCACCCAACGCAGCAGGGAACGCCCCGCTGGGACGCACGGGTGAGGCGTCGGAGACGAGCACAACGTCGCCGGCCTCAGTGAGTTTCATCCTAAGCTGTTTCAAGGAGAAAAAAAATGGAAAAAACTGAAGATGTTGAAAGAATTATTAACCGGATCCATGCAATTGATTGAAATCATTGGGTCAAACAAAGAGTCTTCTGGATCAATGTGTATGTGTATGTGCATCTTCAGCCCAGTGGGCCAATGTAGGCTATGTGAACAAGCATAGCAGCCGAAAATCTTCACTCTCAACAGGTAATTTAACAGTGCATGTCTGGCCTGCTTTTACCCGTGTATTGTAATTTACATCATCACAGGAAGCTATTAAATGGGTGATTTTCCATCGCCAGCTCAAATCACCAGAGGCTATATCCTCTGCATAATAGCTGATTTACCCACCAAAACCTCAATTTACAGGGGAATTCCCCGCCACGTTTTGATTACTGGAGGGTATATCCAGCCATGGCGGCAACGTGACCCTGGCCGTGAAGGCGTGCCTTCTTGCCACCGAGGGCGGGCCACTTCAAGCTTTGCATCGCTTCGTAGCAGAACGGGAGCAGCGACAGAAGGAGATGACCACGGTATCTGGGCACCACACTCCTTGGGTCTGAAACAAGGACCACTAAGGAAACGGACCCCTGTATGCCCAAAATGGAACCATGTCCACTTTTGCGGTTGCTTCAAATAGAGTAACCTTTCAAAAACCCTGCAAAGGGAACAGAATATGCAAGATGGAATGCAGTTGCACCTCGTTGGTATGAACTGATTTTCTTCATCTTTCCCATCTTCATCATCGTCATCATCATAATCACCATCTTCATCATCCACCCTTCCCCAACCGCATTTTCTCTCCAAGCATCTGTGCCTCCGCCACCGCGAGGCACTTGGCCAAAGCCATGCTTTGGTCGAAGAATCCCAAGCGTTCGACCGGCGACAGCGGCAAGCGCTCCTCATCTGCAAGCCACCTCGGAGAAAAACCCCTTCAACGTGTGCCCCGTGGAGAAACAACCTCAACATGGGACATCCTAGAAAGATGGAGAAAACGTCAGATAGAAATGGTGAGTAACTGGCTTATGGTCAAGGATATTCTGGTTGCAAGGGATGAAACCATCCAATTATTAAGCAATTACCCATTGCCACTTCGCAGGATCATCCCAGTGTGAGGGTTGAAAGCAGGAACTAAGTTCAAAAGCTGCCTCTATGTTAGAGTAAAACAAGCGCTTCAACAAGACATGAAGCGCTTGCAAGTTTCACAAAGTCCATACCTTACATTCCATCAAATTGTCTATAAGTCTTTTGCAGGTGCTCATAAAGACCCACAGAAAAAAGGGATGGCTCCAGCTCACCTGGCAGCTCCTGCATCGCCAAGGCACCAGTTCTGCAGCCCAGGCATCAAATCCATAGATCCTTGCGGAAGTTTGCTCAGATCGGCAGTGGGTCAAGCACAAAATCGTTTCTGTGGTTTCCAGCTAGTTGGCATGTCACCGGATGAATGAACTCTGGCTGACTACTTGGGGTTCCCCAAAACAGTGGATAATTTGCGTACAAGCGGTCAAAACATGCCGGACTTTGTTGATACGGGGTGGACATTCAACATCTTAATCCGCAATGCACGGAGAAACGTTGAAGGCTATTCCAATCAAGACCCGGTCGCAGAGCTTCCCATAATGGCAGAAGATTACTGAACCGCAGAATCAAACCGTCTCAACAACTGCTACTCCAAGTCATGTTACGAAGTATGGACGCGGCGAAAAAAAGCCAAGTCTCGGTCATCTGCAGCAGCTGCTAACTTGGTTGGGGTCTCCTAGGTTTTAACATGGTTTAACAGTGTGGTGATCCACAGCTGTGAAACCTTGGATGTTGGGCTTTGCTCCATGCTTTTGCAACGCATTGTGACTCAGAGTTGGAATCCGTAATGCTTCGCAAATGCCAGATTGACACAAGTTGAGCTGTGCTTTGACTTCAAAGTGACGACTTCCAAGTGAAAATCACACTGCGGTAGAGTTGACCGAGTTGACCGAGTTGACCAGCTCAAGATCCCACGTGAAAAGCCCATTCCGAGCCTTGCCCGCTGGTGGCGGCACCGCTGGAAAGCGCACCTGAAATGATTGCGGTCGGCGACTTACTTGTACACACAGATTTCGACTCGGTTGTACACACAACCTTGGGGGGTGGGGTGGGGCTAGGCATCATCGTCGTCGTCGTCGTCGTCGTCGTCGTCGTCCTCATCATCATCATCATCATCATCATCCGCGTGCACAACTGAGTTGTTTTTCGCGTGCACAACCGAGGCACCGTCATGATCTCATTCATGGGCCGATGGGCCGAAAGAGACATGATATCCCAAATCACATCACGGCCATGAGGGTTGATGGTAGGGATCCCGAAAAGACACAGAGGTTGAGCCTAACTATTTTCATGGTGATCAGCTTACTTTCTATCTGTTTGCCGTACTGCGGCTTCCAGTTTTGATGGACGAGCAGTCTACGTTGACCAAAATTAGTGAGTTGCATGGCTGCGGGTTCAAATTTGAGACCCTGGAACCGCAAATGTTGGTCATGTTTACCAACCATCCCTTTTGGGTACAATTAATAGCTAACCTTAGACGCCTTGCAAGACCGTTTCTTTTGGCTTAGTATCCATAAGATTTCCTCATGTACAGCAAAATTAAAACCATAGCAACCCCAAAATCGATCGAAAAGTTGGAAATCTGGGAAATTATGATGTAACAACAATCATCTATGATCACTCTAAGCTCCTCCCCATAGCCTCCAGATCCACCCGCAACTCGCAGCCCATGGCACCAGCAACTTCTCCAAAAGCTCCCAGCAGCGGACAGGTGGACACTTCATGGGGCCCTCCAGCAGGATCGCCTCATCGGAGATTACTGAGACTTGATGAGAAAAAATGTGGGTTCCATAGTCATGCGGGTGTACCCCAATAGCTGGATCTATAAGTGTATGGCCGCAACAAGAGTTCTTCAGAAAATGGTGACCAAAAACATAACCTATCTAGATGTACAGAAGGAGCAAAAGCTGTGCCATGCAAAGTGAAACCGAACTGACAACGGCACCCAAGTAGGTGTCAACGCCGCACCAAGAGACAGGCCAAAAATAGCCAGCTGCATGGCTCCGACATGTGTAAATGGTGCAACAAACGTGCCAACCCACAATGAAGGGTGCCAAAAGAAGAGAGCTGGCTGGAAGGTTTACAATTGAAAATCCCAATCTCAAATGAATGATTTGGGGGTACCATTTTAGGAAACCCCCATATGAAAATTGGAACGTTTCATGACATGTCCAAAACTGGGATGTTTCCCCATGGTCGCGAAACTACACACCATTGACGCATCAAACGAAAGCCAAACGAAACCCCGGCTCACACCGCACCTGGCCGATGCACACGACACCAGCCAGAGCACCAAAGCTACCACCCTCCCAGGCTGTGATCCAAGGCTCCAGTGAAATTCTCCAAATGTCCCATTTTGGAGCTGGCTCATCACAGATCAGGGGCAGTAAATAACCCATGTAATGGGATTTGAAGTTTGAACCTTTTCATGGGGCAACTATGGAAAATAACCCAATCAGTACTCGGATCGTCACATGAGTTTAATCCCCCCATTCAAAGGGTAAAACGGGAAAACAATAGGCAACTGGACCCCATATCCTACTTTTTATGCAGCATTGAAGAGCCGGATATAAGAATTTGGTCAGCCGTATCAGCATGAAATCATGGATGAAATCATGGGTATGTCGCACCTCGGGCACCACTTCGGAGAGCCTCAAAGCCATAGAGCCACCTGGATCCAAGGTCGATGACTTCAAAAGATGGCCACAATTCGCAGGCTTTTAAGGATCATCTGCAACACTCTGAAAACTATCTATTTTGGGTTTACGAAGTCAATAAACTAGAAATCGGATGGAAAGTTGACCCAAGGATGGATTGACCATCAATTTACGGTGGATTAGCTGTTCGACACCATCAACAATCTTTGGGTCCCACCTTGGAGGCTTGGAGCTACCATGGATGCCAAGCTCAGGTGAAGGAAGCAAGCTTCATACACTGAGCGCCTGGGCCACTGGCCAGAAAAATGGCCGACACGGAAAAAAAAAACAATTCACCATGGTTGGCGCGTGGGGCTGTATGTTGGCAACCTACAGGTCTTATGGGGCATGTTGGAGCGGGTTTGGGGCTGTATGTTGGAGCGGGTTTGGGGCTGTA
>Ga0126342_10016714_pt1 | contig 12760 bp, 10 predicted proteins | sample Cyp1metagenome_FD_92528 | JGI IMG/M metagenome (GOLD analysis project Ga0126342, IMG submission 92528) | Coral microbial communities from Lord Howe Island, Old Settlement Bay, Australia - Cyphastrea 1 metagenome | ecosystem: Host-associated > Invertebrates > Cnidaria > Coral ...
CAACAGTGGACGTGGAAGTGGAGGCAGAGGTGGTAGAAGAGGAGGAGGACGCGGAGGAGGAGGAGGAAGGAGGAGGAGAAGGAGGAGGACGAGGAGGAGGAGGAGGAGGATGAGGAGAACAGCTCTGATAAAATCTAACAACCCTCACCTGGCAGGTGGGGGAAAACACTATTTGTGGGTATGATGTCCTAAATCCATTGGAGACCTATCATTATCCCTATGAAAATTAAACTATTTGAGGGGTAGAATGTGGTAAGCCCCCATAAACCATAAACCATAAACCATCCCCCCAACAAAAACCAATGATGATAGGCTTATGATTTCCTGAGTGTCCAAGGCGTGGAACGCCATAGTATCTCGCATACCTTGGAACGTGTCCCATATGTCCAGGCCAGGGGCGAAAATCGCTGGATTTTGGGGTACCAAAATGGGATCCCTGGTAGCTGCAGAAGTTGACCCTTCGACTTTTGTGAGGAAAAACAGAATATGGTAATTGAGATTAATTAAGATTAATTGTCAAGAAAATTGGTCAACAAAAACTGGTGATCTATCCGTCTATACCGGTCTATACCCAACTGATTTTCACGGAAGATCAATGAACTGATGATGCACTAAGCCAGATGATGTCCATTGATTCCCCAGGAAATGGCCCAAAAATGGCCACCAAAAACGGCCACCATTCTTTCACCCTGCCGAAAAAAATAACCATCTCTTGGCGCCAGGCATTTCCCCGCCACCGGGATCTTGGTTCGGGGGCAATGCTCCACGCATGCACCGTCCACCTAGCAGAAAACACGGGAAAATGATATGAAGACTATGTTGACAAAAAAATATATACTATACAGAAAACTATGTAGCTTGGTCTCTCTCCAATTTGAAGTTGGGATGATTTGGCGAGACAATCTAAGTATTGTCTGCGTTGATCTCTGATCTGCCATCCCAAGTGGTGGTATCTCTGGATCGTCACCGCAGGGCTGGACGGATTGAAAGAAAAATGTCGTGCTATGTCGTGCTGTAGGGATTGAAAAAAGCTTCGGGGTTATACCCCCAAAATCCCCCAAATCCATTGGTTGATTTGGTCATGTTCTCCATGAATTGGCCATGTGTTTTTTGTTCTCCGAGGCGCACTCAAGCGATGTCTGAGCTTCCAGCAAGGACCAAAGGCACTGGACAGGAGGGTCGCACTATCACCATCCCAACCTCTATGAAAACATGTCCCAAAGGCATAAGGCCAGGCCAGCTGGCCAAATCACACATTCTTTTCTTGCCAAGACTAAAACTCAGATTGACTCTATAGCAACCCCAAAATAGATGGAAAAGTGGGACACCTGGAAAATTGGAAAAGTATGTGGTAAAGATCATGCATACCATCCTGGCAACACTTTTTCGATCTTTTTGGGGGTTACTATAACAGACTCTAAGTGGTTTCACTGCAGTTCAAATTGCAAGTTTAGGTTCCCAGCGTCATAGAGACGTCCGACGTGATTCGCACATACCTGGTAGGTCAGTGCATGGATATGTCCCTGTTGCCTATCAAAGTAGACCATTTGGGGGGTTCCATAAATCGGGGGTCCCCAAAATGATCAAAATGGATGGTTTATAATGGAAGGTCCTATCAAAATTATGGATTCTTTAGGGTTGCCCCCATTTTAGGAAACCTCCATTTTGGGATATTTTGGGACTGTCGGGCCCTGAACCTGCAAGCGTCCCAAGCATGCCACCAGACTTGGCGCACTCTGTAAATCCCGGTGGTGATTGATGACATTCCTCGCAGCAGAGGTTGCACAGTCAGCATCTGTTCTCTCTGAGTCCAAAAAAATGTATGGCCCACGATTGTGTTTTCTTCATGAACGATGGATGTTTCTCGAAAGCGGGGTATCCTTTTTCACTTTTTTCTGGTTTCCCCGAGTAGAAACATGACCAATGACTTGAATGATAGCTTGGGTCCCCCATTTTAGGAAACCCCAATGTAGTGAAATCAGGTTTGTATGTTGCAGCAACACCAACCCCCAGGCCTTCATAGGTGACAACATCTCGAGTCTCTGAGACAGCCTTCGTAAGTATCAGGCGAGATCAGTTCCACTGGGTGGTTTTCGGGAATATTGATCACATTTGTTCACAATCGATCATCTAAAGTGAGAACTCACGATATATCATGATAATTTCATGATATATCCATGTCAATCCCTGAGTAAAAACGGTACATTAGCACAATCGCCAATGAACCAATCTGTTTGAGCAGCCGCATCCACAGGACATGCCAACTTTGCAATCAAAATTATCCCGGGTTGATCTGACATAGGCATAGGGATATCTATGGGCCTATGGGTCTTCCTGGGAAATGATGTATATACAAATGGTGGATTTTCCTATCCATGTCATGTTAGTTTACAGAGGAATATATCACTAATAGGAGAGTTGGGACACTCTGTAATGCTACCAGTCAAGCTTCCAGCCACCTGGTACCAACATTTGCACCACCTTACGCGAGCCCGCCTGACTCACTGGCTCAGAGAAGGGATTCAAGATAGCAGGACCTTGGAAGCTGCAGCATCACACCACTTCACCCAGCAAAATGGTTTAACCTCCCTTATGACGGTCTGTCTTGTCGTGTTCCGAAAATATCCACCATACAAGATCTCTCAAATGGACTTATCATGATTTGTTCCAACAGTAGAGTAACCCCAAATCCAATGGTTTCTCCCCATGCTCTTCCATAAAGTTGCAATATCTTGGAATTTGATCAGTAGCCCGCGTAAATATTCAGAATCCACCCTCTTCATCCTTAGTTTGGCATAGTTTGGCCACTGCTGGACACCATCCCAGGAAAAGCTGGGCAGCGGTGCCTATGAGATCAAAGTGGCACAGTTGCGTATCCGAGTACGGCAAGAAGTGGACCGAGTCCTGCAAAAATGGCCCAAATGGTGCCCCTGGCCCCTGGTGCCCCTGGTGGGCAATGGCTGTGATTTTTCCATGGTGTGAATCTTTCGGGAGCTCCAGCAAGATCCATTTGGGAAGCAAAATCTGCCCAGGAAATCCTGCAGCTTTCACCAGTCCTCCTGCTGCAGGTTAAATCCCAAGACCATCAATGGGAAAACCTCGTCCACTCTCGTGTCGCAGCCACACCTGCTGAATTAGGCGCCCAAAACTACTTGGTGGATCTTGGGGATAGTGAGCACCTCGTCAAAATCTAAGATGGTCCAGACTGGATCCTCCCAACTGGAGTGAATCGAGCTATCTTAGCATCCAAGTGAGAGAGTCTCTTTCAATCTTTCAAATGTAATTATCCCAAATGCGGTCCGCGAGGCTCCACAGCTGCTGGCCCCACCGCATCATTCCTGCAATCATCCTGCAATCTTATCCTCATGCGAAACACCCCATCTCTCATCCTATCACATCCAGATCCAGACCTTGTCAGCTCACTGGGATTGCACGGATCCGTCAGGGGCGGGTTGCAATCGACCGCTGTGGCGCAAATCTCAGCTGGGGCACAGCTGGGATGGGGTACCAATCAGTGCCAAGTTGTCATCTCCAAAGCCACAAGCTTCAGAAGCTACATATTTGTTCGATACTTTCACATGTGCTTCATACATCTTTTTTGATCTAAGAATACACGATATACACTTACAGTACAAGAAGTCATATATATATATATATGCATTTGAATGCATTTGAGACATGTCACTGAGGTGCAACATCAGAAAGGGACAAGCTGACAAGGGATGAAGGGCAGACATGGGAAAGCTCAACTGAGTCCGCCCGGCTGGTGATGGGCTGCGGGTGCCCACTTCGTACTGGTACATGCAGAACAGGTGTCCTGTGCAAACTGACTCTTTAAGAGGAAAGATAAACCAAAGAATTACACGTCGGAACCCGGATCAAAGGGATGGATGCCAACCAATTTCGCAATGTAGTGTTCTGGATATTCGCGCTAGTGAACATGGATGTTCATCCACCAAACGTCCGGAAAATGGTTTTGACCCATCCCCAAATCAGAACACATCCTGGTGCTGAAACTGTTTGAGGGCTGCTCGCAACACCCCCAGGCAAATGATGTTCAAACAAATATCAAAAAATCGCGACGCTCCCGCCAAAAACTGTTCATCTTTTTACCAGAAATAGGCTTTGAGCCCTGATCAAACACAATGGAAAATCATGGAAAATCACTCATTTATAAGAGACAATCATGGAAAATCCATCATTTACTGGTAATAGAAAATCATAGAAAATCTATCATTTATAATCAATAGAAAATCATGGAAAATCCCCTCATTTCTAGATGACTTTTCCACACAAAAAAAACATGGGAGAAACCCTTCCCACGGTCCAGTGAAGGGGCCATTGCCAACCATCGGCGACTTCTTGATGGGCTCTTCCCTGAAAAATCATCCAATGTATGGTGGTTTAGATGGAAAAACCCTGGGTTTTTATATGGGGACATCCGCGAGAAATGGAGGCGTATTACACGGTTGCTGGGAAATGCTGGGAACATCGAATCTATAAAATACCGGGACTTTCCAGCCAGCCAGGTCGAGGGCAAAATTTGTGAACCTGCCAACTAAACTCACCATCACCAGACCTTCTAAACTTGGGGAAAACCTGAGCCTTATTCAGAAATGGAGGTTTCTAGAAATGGACCCAAGTCACCATGGGTTTCAATACTCAAATGGGCCATAGTGACTTGGATTAACCTCCAAGCCGCCCCAGGAGAACAGCAATTCACCGTGCCAAGGAACTGGATGTTGTTCACCGAGGAGATGCGGATGGTGGTATCCTGGCGAACGCTTCCACCGGTTCCACCGAACCATGACCGAACCATGCCGTGCATGGGAACTGCTGGACCCTGTTTTATCCATGAAAAATGGATAGAACATGACAGAACATGTCATGATAAAAATGAATAGAAAAATGGATCAAGTTGTCATGGATCCTGCAGAAATTTGATCTTGATCTGTTTTCATCAAGGCGCTGCTGTCAGTGGTGTCATGCTGAAACAGGAACTCCGCTTTGCCAAATTCTTTGATTCGATCATTTCAATCTATATTAATATACTATAGATCTGATCATATCTGATCTATATACATATAATCTTATATATAATATACTATTAATATACTATATTGCGCTGCTAGCAGCAAAATCGTCGCCAAACTTTGTCGGAAACACATTGGCATTGAGGGCGGAGGGCAAGATGAAGCCCTCAGTGCGGCTGCTGTTAGTAACAGTCGCTGCAATCATCATTGATCCAGGATTTGAGGCTAGCCAAGTTCTGACATTGTTCAGGATTCAATGTCACCCAAATACTGAAAAGCGTCAACCAGATTGGCAGCATATGGCAGTTTTTTTTACAAAAAAAAACGATTTCCACTGGGTAGGAGCGCCTGACTCTCTTCAATGCGAAGATCCAACATGGTAAAGGCCGGAATGACTTCCCGACGTGGCACGGTCAACCTGAGCGTTTGCTTCGACGGAAGTAATCACGTCATCTCACAATACAACTCAACTGAAAGACTTACTGTAGCTAAAACATGCTGAAAGCACCAATGAATTTTCGTTCAAATCAAACCTGATCTCAGGTGCTGAGCCGGCCACGTGAGCCGCGCTGTGGTCTCGTTCCAATAGGCCATGGAGTGTTGGATTCGTCCGCGGTCCTGCATGGGTTTTGCTATCGGCTGCAGTCAAATGCAAAAAAAATGAATGTGCTGAGCACCATTTGTTTGATTTTGTGAAAGAAAAACATCTCTCAGAAGATGTTACATTGACCTTTTTTGCACGAGACCATTTAGAAGATTATGTGTACATACATCATATCAATTCATATCATACATCATATCATACATCACACACCATATATCATATATCATATACCCAAAATCATTCTGTAGATATCATAGATATCATTAATATCATATCATTCACATATGGGTTTGTCTGAAAATAGGGTATATTCCCAAACAAATAGCCATTTAAAAACGGGATAATGATCAGCAAAACCATTGGGTAAAAAGGGGTTTTCCCTATTTTCAGACACACCCATATTACATCTATGTGTTGTAGGTATATTAGTCATATGGATACCCAGCAGCCGCCTCGCCCATGATGTGAATGTTCACCTTGGACAAGGAGTTTCGAAAGCCGGGCCTTAGTGCTCGGCTGGAAATCACCATGAAATGACCAACGATTCAAATTTGAAGGATACCAATGGTTCATAATGGTTCATGGTGGTTAATTTTTTGATGGTGCTTAATGGTGATTCATGGGGATTAATGATTAATAGTGTTTCGTGATGATTGATGGATTTACCCTGGTAAACTGCTCCAAAAAAATGTGGAAAACCCCTAAGAAAACCCCTAGGAAAATGATCCTAGAACATGGTGGATATGCCACATCGAACTCTTAGTAAAACCGGGCGGGTTTTCCACCTAGCCTATGATGGCCCAAAGGGGGCATCATTTCCTACAGCGGGGTTGTGTCTAAAATTGAGTGTGTGTATATATATATATACATATTACACCCCATGTCAATGACCTTTGAATAGGGGAAATGATAATAAACTACTGGATTTGGGGGTATATTCTATCTTGCTTTGAGTGATCCCCACCATGGCATCTCAAGGCATATATTCTGACATATATTTTCACATTTTACCTAACATTCTATCTATATAACATCTTTTCTGACATTCTATCTGCCATTCTTTCTGGCATTCTATCTGACATCTATTCTTTCTATCTGGTATTCTCTCTGGCATTCTCTTCTAGCAATCTCTCTGTTCCGGTCCGGCACGGAACACTGCGATCTAGGGCTTGCAGTTGAGGTCCGGCGGAGGAGGAGGAGGAAGAGGCAGGACAGCTGACATAAAATCCAACAACCCTCACCTGACAAGTGGGGGAAAAAACTGGGACATTTGTACAGCATAATCAACCCCTGACATGAGGATGGGTTAAGTCAAATCATTGAGTAGCCAAAAATGTGGATGGTTTATTGTTATCAGTGCTTTCTGCTCTTGGTTGGCCTTGACATTTGACCCATGCTACCCAAATAGATGGAAAAGGGAGCGTCCTTCTAAAAATGGCAAAGGAAAACATGTCAACTTACTTGGAGGTTCCAACATGTTCCAACTGGATTCCTTCGAGTTCTTTGCAGACTGCAAGACTGTTCTCCCCAACATCAAGAGCCACTCGCCATTTTTTTCGCTGGTTTTCGCCAGCAGGGTCACCATCGCCCATCGCACCATGATATCTGGGAAGTCATCTCAGAGCCATCTCCAAGTCCGACACCTTGATGGGGTGATGCCCAGAGCCAAGGACAGGGATGCCTCGAAAATAGCAGATGGGGAGATTTCGAAAAAAGGGCATCTCCATGGACAATTCGTCCATATCCATGCAAAACAACGAAACAAAATGAGAAATTTCACTCACATACTCAAATCATGCAAAAGACATAAAGAAAACAACTCAAACTTAATTGAAGTCCAAGTTTCCGCTTCAGGTCTCGTCTTCGCGCCCTTGATGTAACATTGGTTAACATTGGTGTCATTTCAGCGTCAGCGCATGGCATCCAACTGCTTCCCAAAGGCGATACAGCCGCGATGGTCGCAGCGCAAGGCCACACGCGCCTCCACTTGGCTGGCGTAGGGGATGCTGCGATGACTCAGGAGGCGCCAGTCGCCTGTAGGGGATGGAAAGTCGACTGGGGGACTTCTGATGGGCATTTTACCACCTGCATTGGTAAGCCCCTCTACCTGGTCAAATCTGGGAAATGGGGTATGGTTTATTGTTGGAACAAAAAACATTCTATGCTCTATACTGATCCTGATCCATTTTCTTGTCTACGTGTTTTCTATTACTACAGGTTACAGTAATGTCTTGTTGTGATTGTTCAAAAAAATATTGCAGCCGGACAAACCCAATTATCCTATTGGCCTATTGGTTGAGAATTCCCAATATCTACCCGATATTATTGTTTGAACCCCACTTATCACGTGTTAAAACATCATTTTTATATATGCAAGCCCATCTTCTATTCACTGGTGAAAACCTCATAAAATCGATGGGTCAACCTCCATTTTTGACGGTTTTTTTTTGGTACATCCCCACCGGTTAAAATGTGGGTTGTAGATCCCATTCGTATCCCATGACTATCCATTGACCTCAAGCCTGGTTCACCTTCTCCCAGTCCGCGCTCCCAGATCTGCGTGGCCAAAAGTGTAGGACCCAGCACTGGGAATTCGATGCAGCTGGTAATGGCGGAGTTCTTCGAAAGCAGTACACAATCCTCCGGGTATGGAGGACAAGTCCCTGGCCATAGAGATATCAGATATCCATACGAATGTGCATTCCAGTTAGTAAGTGATTTATAATCCATGAATATAGCTACCCATATTTCCCCATATAGTGGGGATATTCCATATGATTAGCTGGGGGTATAACCCATTTACTAAGTGGGATGCAGACTTCCCAGATGATCCGAAATTGCTGAATTCAGCCATTTGGGGATGATTCCCCAGAAATTTTCACTGGCATTCCAACGACGTCACAACCTGAGGTCATGAATGAATTTATCCAGAGTTATGGCAGTTATGGTTTGGTTGGTTGGGGAGAACAATCCTACACAAACTTTTTAACAAAAATTATGGGGCTTGTGGTTCGCAGTGGATTGATTTACAAGGGGAAAACAGTTTGCAAGAAGCCATGGTGAACTATAATTTGCGATAATTTGCATGTCTTTACATCCTTTTACATGCTCTTACCATCAGGTATAGGATTTCCCTTACTGCAAGTTGTGTTCTTCATTGTACATAATATATAGATCAATTGTGAGAGATATAGTTGCGGTTTAAACAATGTGAGGACAAACAACGGAAATCGGGGTTAACTGCAATCAATAATGAATGATGATGACTGTCTATGTGCGTCGGATTGCAACACCGTCGTTTGTGTTTGACCCTAGAGTTTGCATAGTCAGAACAAAAAGTGTGTAGCCTTACTTAGACACAGTTATGGAGCACCTACGAATTGAGACATAATAATAATTTGCATTGATTTGACAATGTCAGTACTGTAAAGTATTGCAAAATCATAAAAGTCTACCCTCTGGTAATTTAACATAACTATTGAAAATCACCATTTTTACTGGGAAAATCCACTATTAATGGTCATTTTCAATAGCTATGTTAGTTTACCAGAGGGTATGTCCAAGATTCATTGCTGGCAATGAGCAATTGTGGCCGATTCTCCCGTGACAACACAGTGTTCCAGTCACTGAGATTGCTGGCTGCACTCTGCTCGTCCACTTGCAATGCAGCGCTCAGCTCGGCATCATCTCTTGATTCCTGGGTGACAACAACTTTAAGCCCTGGTTATAAATGAGATGTCATGCCGTGCGTTGCTGACTGCTTGCAATTTGTCCGCGTTATAAATGAGATGTCAGTAATGTGGGAAACCAACATTAATACTACCATTCGGGATCATTCGCGGATGATTAGTTTTTTATTGGGTTTACCACAGTACCATACTATGTGTATATACATATATATTTATTTATGTTTAATTTATATATATAGGTACATAATATAATAATATATATATATATATCACATCATGTCACCATTCTTAATAGGGTAAACAGCACTAATTCTGCAGTTCAGCATCAAAAATCCTCTGCATCTTCGTCACATCTCCGCTGCTCAGGGCGTCATAGAAGCGCCTCAGCAACCCAAAGGGTTCACAGCGAGGCTGCTACAGGGGTTCTCCAAAGGTTGGGAAACCCCAAGAACATATATATTGTAATATTATATATATAATTATTTATATAATTTTATATAATTTTATATAACATAGTGCTATAGCATACAATGCATCCCCACATGTTTTATTTACCCTGAGGTAAATTAAAATAGACCCTGGCAGATAGGGGTTGGAAGATGTTGGAAGATTAGTTTCCACCAAAAAAAATGTTATTTTGAGGGTCTATGTGAATTTACCAAAGGGCAACTGTTTTGGGAGAAACATGGAGAAACCAAACATCAGGGGCTTCTCCCGCCAGCTCAGCATTTGAAATTGTGGCCTTCAATTATTGCACTCCAAGAATAGATGATGTCATGATATGTCAAAATGAGGTGGCTGTAACCATGGCTGTAACCATGGCTGTAACCATGGCTGTGACCATGATTAATCCATCAAATTGGTTGATTCTTTGGCGCTGGGGAAACTCATCAGTTGCGCCAAGGATCCTCTGTGCTTCCAACGCGCCGCAGCGATCATCCGCCAGGGCAAAACATTGCTCCGTGGAAGACCTGGATGGTTGGAGGGTGGTGAAATGTACCAGTCATACACAGTCAATAGATGTCAATCATATACAGTGCAGATACAGAAGATACCTGGGGTGTTTTCAAGTCTATGTGTTTTTTCTTTCACAAAAAATAATCCCAATTAATATTGTTCGGATTTGTTCGACATCCCCGGTTCTTGAAGACTTGACCAAAACCACCAGTCACCATTGCCATCAGGAAATCACCACTCCAACTGTTTTGGCATTGCTTCCTCACAGATTTCCGAGTTCATCATATTTTCATATTATATATATATATATATTTCATCTCTCAACAGCTTTCGTCTCCCAAGTCTTATATTTTTACTACCCAGTACCCCCAAACCCCAGGGCACTCATACTAGAGTTGTTTCCCATTCAAAAAAAACAGAAAAAAACCATCCATGGTCCTTGCAGCCCAAGCACAAAGGCTTGGTGGGTGGCATGGCCGCAAGCAGTTCATCCCAGATGGGACAGCCGAAGTCGCTGCCAAAGACGCGGCCGCGGAAGTTGAGGCCCACCCAGAGGCGCCCGGTCGTTTCCTGCGAAACGAGCATATCTCACTGGGCTTAAAAGAAAATTACAGGAAACTACAGGAAAGCATCACTTGATCATCAAAATCTAGGGACTGTGCTACAAAAAAAAAACTGCAACATCTTCAAGCGATTCTAGGATGATATCATTGAATATCGTTGATACCCTCTGGTAATTTAACATAGCTATTGAAAATGGCCATTTATAGTGAGTTTTCCCATTAAAAATGGTGATTTTCCATAGTTATGTTAGTTTACCAGAGGGTATCTTTGGAAAGGGATTGAATCTGATGGGTTCTCATTAGGCGAAATTCACGGTGCAGTGATGAGATCGTAGGTGAAGTTCTTGCATCCCAGGTCTGGAAGGCTGGGAACAACTTCTCTAACATCCTCCATCTACCATCTGGTTATGACTAACATAGCCATGGAAAAACCCAAAAATAAATGGAGGTTTCGTTCGCTGGGAAAGTCCACTATTTCTATGGCCCATCTATACCATGGCTATGTTAAATAACCAGAGGGTATATCTATGGGCGAGCTTTCAAAAAGGTCCAAAAAAATGGAGAGAGTTCACTTAGGATCAACCCTCCCATGCTGAATTTTCTGAATCCTTGCCTTGTCCTCCAGCAGGCCTTGAAAATAGCTCCTTTTTGCCAAGCACCAAACATCCAAAGACCCACACCAGGCTAGCGCAAGCCATCATTATCTTCATCCAAGCTCTTCAGATCATAAATTCTCAATGGAGTCAGGAGAAAACCAAACCTGTCATTAAAGCTGTTCCATTTTGTAGCCAGAATCCAGCGAAGGAGTAGACTATGAGACGCAGAAATTGGGAAAATCAAGCTGTAAATCCCATGAAAAACATTTACTGTAACATCAAAAACCATCATGATGCGTTCATCGTCACATCCAAGACTGGACTACATAGCCCTCCAGTAAGCAACGCCGGCATCAGGTAAATCAGCTGCAAGGGAACAAAACTAAATCCATGGCCATGTTAGTTTGCCAAAATTTACAATGTTTATTTTACAGGTCCAATGGTACCCCACGTTCTGATACAAATATGGGTCACTTGACTCTTGTACATTGCGTTTTGCCCCTCGCGGTCAAGACTTAAAACCCCGCCCGTACATGCTGCTGAAATGGCGGGGAAACCCCATTTAACGAATTCGGGCAACCAAATCTCAACATGATCAACCAAAATTGTTGGTGAGACATCCTTCGTCTGGAAATTAGATCATTTCCCCCGAGGGAAACTTCAAGGGATTTAGGATGATTTACTCGGATTTTCTCAAACAACCCCGCTGTAGATTCCCTTCGCAATGGATGTCCTATTGTGAGAATATAACATCATCAGTTTAGGGTACACGATTTTCAAACAAACCAATATCTGAAATGATGCTACGTTACATCCTGACATGGCACCTCCATTATGACCATCCCAATGGTACGTTACATCAGTTTCCATATGTTACTAAACCTGATTTATCCCATGAATTTCCATTCAAATGGTTGTTTCCCTTAACGCACCCATGAAGTTTCTTAAAATATCTTAAAATGGGGAATGTTTAAGTCACCATGGGTTTCATTATTAAGTCATGGTCATCCATGCCTTGGATGATTTGGGAATAACCCCCATGACAAAACGGAAACCTCTGGGCGATCCCCCTCAGATGATGAAAACCACCCTGGGCGAAACATAGAAAAACATGTAAAAAAAACATGGTTTCCCTTGGAAAATCATCCACAAATGGTGAGTTGTTCCACATTTTTTATCATTTTTTGTACGTTTAACCTACTCCGAACCGTTAAAGTCGACCAATTTAACAGAATTGTGTCAAATCTCATTGGGACGCCGTTGGATCAGGAAGTCAAATAAGTTGACCAAAAGCAAGGTCAACCCCAATGGGACGCCG
>Ga0126342_10016715_pt1 | contig 12759 bp, 13 predicted proteins | sample Cyp1metagenome_FD_92528 | JGI IMG/M metagenome (GOLD analysis project Ga0126342, IMG submission 92528) | Coral microbial communities from Lord Howe Island, Old Settlement Bay, Australia - Cyphastrea 1 metagenome | ecosystem: Host-associated > Invertebrates > Cnidaria > Coral ...
ATTCAGAGCAGAGCGGAGATATCTGGATCCGAAAAGAGAGCACCCCACGATGTCCATGGTTGCTCATCACTTAGTCCATGTAAATAGCCATTTGGAGGTATACATTGTCAGACACACGCATCGCGTGCGGGGAAAAAAAAACACGATCAGTGTTAGCACAAACTCCAATGTCTCTTTTTGCGGTACCTATGGATGATCGAACCTGTCACTTTCATCGCACCCTTGGGTACTTGGAAAATGGATGTCGAAAAAAACAAATTTCAAGTCGAATGCTGATGATTATGATGATGATGATGATGAGGATGAGGATGATGACGATGATGCTGATGATGAGACACTGCGAAGGGGCTGGTGCGTGAAGAGATGCACAAGGCATATGGCGAGAGTTCCCTTTGAGGGGGGGGGAGGGGGGGGGTCCCTTTCTCCTGGTCGTTCAAGGATAAGGGGTCCAGCCCGCCCCTTTGCTTCGCAAAGTAAAACTCAAGGTAGCCCGCTGGGAGGCTACCTTTCGTGATATATATAGATATGCATTCCAGATGTGTCATACAATGCCATACATATTATATGTTGTTTATGTATTTAAAAGTCGTACACGCTCACAAGAACACCGGCTGAGAATCCGAACCCTTCCGACGAAGCGCGTTGGACTTGTCCGTGAGCTCCTGCTTTAGGGATGGGTCAAAAATGAAGGTTGAAGCATTACTTGGGATGCATCCCATTCATATCATGTACTAACTGGGTTATACCAACAATAATATAGTCGCGATACACCCTGAATATGTCACTAGCTTAGATGAATTATGGGTGCTACCCACTGACTTAGTGGGATGCACAAGGAACCATCAAGAGCGAATAAAAAAATGCTCGGTTAATCCACACATAATGGGCGTCCAATGGGTACTAAGCAACAAACATATCGATTTGACCATGAACAATCCCAAAATCATTGGGTTGGTTCTAGGGAAAATGCTACTGCAGAGAAAACAATGGTTGTTATTTTTCTGATATCGGGGTAAACCATTTAAAACCAACCAATTCTCGAAGAAACAAATTGTTTGCTAGTTTTACTAGTCAGACTCTCTTGGAGAGTAGCTACCCCAATTTTGAATGATTTGGACCCGCATCACTTTTTTTATCTGTGTGTTTTTGGATGTCCATCCCAATTGCCAGCCAATAAGTTTCTTAGCCGCCCAGTATAAAGAAATCCCCGTATATTTTAGTTTCAGATGGTCGTCCAAGTACCAGTATGAAAGGATAGACGTAGCAGCAGGATTTTAATACTTGGAACCAAAAAGCAGAACAGCACTGCAACTCGCACCGATGTGTTTTTGCTTTGAATGAAGTTTTTTTAATGATAAACCATGATAAACCGTGGGATGGAATTCTGGATCTCAAATTTTGAGACAACAAAAATGAATGGAACATCTTTTGATGATGACCCCCACAATACGTTTTTCCCTTGGGCCAGAGGATGCCACAGGTCAGTTGCGTCTCTTTTGTCTGGCTTCAAAAGTATGGTTTGTTTTGCAAGCACCCCCAAAAAAATACAAGAAAACCGCCAAACAGCATCAAAAATCATCAAAAGGCAAAAATCATCAACATTAGAAAAAAGCAACAAAACTAACCAAAATCGGAAAAAAGGCAAAGGTCATCAAACATCATCAAAATCTGATGAGACTGACCTACCCTGCTTGGGATTTCTACCCACATCGTGAAGCTGTCCTGGTCTGTGAAGGGAGGGGAACTGGTTCCGGTTTCATCGCTGGAGTTCACGGACCTGGTTTCGTTTGGGGCAGCGACTGGACTAACGCTGCTACTTGAAATTTAACATTATCCAGTATGTATATATATATATATACACGATATATTGTATAACTGCGAAACATGTGTATATATATAGTGCATCCTTGTACTTACGATATAGGGTATGTAAAATACACTACAATGGTCCAATCATGTAGGAGTAAGATTAATCATTGCAGTATATGAAATGCACGTATATATTACTTAGATATTTGGTGACCCTATATATATATATATGTATATTTACTAATATATAACTATGTAATTTGTCATATATGGTTGTCAATAGCAGAAACTGAATTGTAGATGGGATGGAGACTGGATTCCGTTATGTTTGACCACTATATACATGGTCATTTAAGTGGGATGTTGAGGTTGGAATTCGTTGCAGCATGGTCTCTACCTGGGACATGATATGGTGTATCTTAAAATATGGCATACCCCAAAATCATGGAAAATATGATAATTCCCTTGTGGAGTTGGGGTCTAATTATGCACCCAACATAAGAATACTTAAGAACACTAAACTTGGACGCAATTTACTTGTTCCATCCCATTCATAAAAATATCCCATATATGAGTTTTTTTATTGCATCGCCACTATAGTTGGTTTTGTAACCCCCAGTTGGTGAGCCTTTCCTCCCATCAATGTCAACATTTTACCCCATGCGTGTTGATTTTTTACAAGCCACCAGCTATATCCCGGACTCATGTCATGGGGATTTAACCGACCAAGAGCCAAGTTGGTGACCCCAGCAAAAAGATGATAGGATTATCAATATTGATACGATGATTCATCAAATGATAATGACAAAACAATGAATGAAATGATCAATAAAAAATAGTAATGTGATTTTTAAAATGATCAAGAAAATGATTAGACGACTATGAACAAGATTACTAATCATACATCTAATAAGATTGGAAAAATGAATCATATTACTAAGATTATCTAACATAAATGGTAAAATGATTAACAAGATCATTGGGAGTATGGCTAATAAAAAAATTGTTACCCTGATTTAAAAAAAGAAAAATGTTTGATAAGATCTTCATAAGATGATGAAGAATATCAAAAAAACTCCTTCATAAGCTTATTAATATCATAAGATTCTTCAAAAGGTTATGATTAATGCAATTTGAAATAATATTTATATTCATAAGATTATGAATAATATTGTTAAATTGGTTTTTCATGATACTATGAATGATATTATCAATAGGAGCCTTCATAAGATTGTGAATAAGCATTATTAATAAGATAAGTGTTCATATTGTTAATATTCGTAATAATATTACCAAAAAAAATCTTCGTAAAATCCTTCATAATGTTATTAATAATATTATGAATAAAATGTGTCTTAATATTATTAGTCATATTACTAAGGTTCTTCAAAAGAATATGAATAATCTTACAAATAAAATTATTAACAGTAACGTCCAAAGGGTAAATAACACTTTTATGATTATTGCAGTTTTTGACCACAGTATATTGAGAATAATAATGATAATATTGAAAAAGGTTTTGGAAAAGATTATTAAACAAATTGTCACTACGATACCCAATAAGATTACAAAAAGATTATGAATAAGATAATCAACAATATTATTGATAAGATTACCAAAAAGATAAACAATAAGATCACCCATGGTATTATCAATAGGATAATCAATAAAATTATCAAAAAGAAACTCAATCTTAAGATAATCAAAAAGATTTTTGATAAGATTATCAAAAAAACAATAAGACGATCAATCAGATTATCAAAATGATTATTCAAAAAGACTATCAATAAGATCATCAATAAGATAATCAACAATATTATTGCTAAGATTATCAAACAGATAAACAGAAAGATTATCAATCAGATTATCAATATGATTATCAAAAATATTATCAATAAGATTATCAATATAATAGCCAATACGGTCTAACAATACGATACACAATAAGATTATCAATCAGACAATCAATATGATTATCAATAAGATCATCAAAAAAATTATCAATCAAATTATCATTCATATTATTGAAAATATTAGCAAAAAGATAAACAATAAGATTATCAATAAGAGATAAACAATCAGGTTATCAATAAAATTATCAACAAGATTATCAATGAGATACTCAATAAGATTATTGATAAGATTGCCAACAAGATAAACAAAATATTATCCACAATATTATCAAAAAACAAAAAACTATTGATAAGATTATCAATAAGATAATCAAAAAGATTTTTTGATAAGATCATCAACAAAATAATCCATAACATTATCAATCAGATTATCAATATGAAAATCAAAAAGGCTATCTTTAAGATTACCAATAAAAAAAATCTGTCTATCAGATTGTTGATAAGATTTGATAAGATTATCAATCAGATAAACAAACAGGTTATCAATCAGATTATCAATGAGATTATCAGTAAGACAACTAATGAGATTATTGATAAGCTTATCAAGAAAATTCTCGATAAGATTATCAATAAGATTACCAAATAGAATTTCAATCAGATTGTCAATCAGATTATCAATATGAGAGTCAATAAGATTTATCAATACGATAAACAACGAGATTATCCATCAGATTATCAATCAGATTATCAATCCAATTATCAATATTATAGTCAATAAGATTTATCAATACGATAAACAATAAGATCATCAATATTATAGTCAATAAGATTTAGCAATACGATAAACAACCAGATTATCAATAAGATTATCAGCATAATAGTCTGTAAGATTTATCGATACGATGAACACTAAGATTATCAATCAATAATAAGATTCTTAGTGATTCTACCCATCTACCTTTCTTCCCTCTAGGATCAGCGACTTCTCAATTGGCACTTTGTCGTCGGAGCCTTGGCGTCGAACCAAGGCCAGTTGTGAGATCCCGATCTCCCAATTTCTGGGCGCATGGTTTAACCAACGAGATTTATCATCCCCCCAATCAACATACGCTAAGAATCGCCCATTTCACGAGCATAGTAGTCATCCAACCCTCAAAGTTGACACAAATTGATGGGTTTGTGGAGAGTGTCCAGCCATCCATGGTTTCTCTCGAGGATGTCTTGGCTCTTGGTACAGACAAGAGTTTTTGTGCGTTTGGTTCAACCTTTCAATCAGGAATACAGCAAGCTGTAAGAAAAGATATGAGATATACCCACCAATAGATTTGGATATCTTAAAAACCCACCGGTAATCATACACGGTGTGCTTAAAAATATCCAATTGATTGATGGATGCTCTGATTAAAACCTCCATTTCGCTCGGAAATATTTCGTCCTGGACAAATTCTGAGGGCTGCACAAGCCGCAGGCGTCGCTGTGTTCTTCACCCCTGGCACAAGGAAGCCCATGTTTTTCCCGAAGATGGTCATTTGCGATCCTCGTATTACTCTATGTATACATTATATATATATGTATATATATATATGTATATGTATTATATATGTGTATATATATATATTATTACTATTATATAGTACTAAATTGACTCTATATGCCATGAGCACCCACTAGGGCCAAAACCAAATATAAGAGGGAACGAAACCAGCTGTGTTCTACTCCAGCACATAGAGAGCATGTCTGACATCGATAAAGCGAAATTGTGGTCAATCCTTGGTCCTTGGGTCCAGAAATTGACTTCGAAAAATCAAGGGGTTTGGTATACCATTCATAATTCATAATCATTTCATAACCATTTATCTATTGGATCCTATTGGTTGTTGAGGGTTGACCCCTCTATTAACCAACCAGTGCGAAGAGAACAACCACGAGCCTTCTTGACTTCGGCGGAGAAGAGTTGGCCATGGAGACTGCGAGCGTACGCAGCGAATTTGCCCCTTGAAGGGCTGAAACCAATAAGAAAATCGGGTTTCAACAACAAAAAACGACTCAGTTGTTACCATGAAGTAGCAATGGAAATATGAAAGAACGCATCGACTGAACAGGAAAACTCAGTTTCTGAGATGATTTCTCTGTTGCAATCAGATCAGATCTCTTTCCCCTCGTGGTCGATGGCCGAACGGCGGTTTCTCAATGTTTCTGACTCAGGAGAGTAGTCCATATTATCCACTATTCCTATATATATTCCGATAAAACTGTACCCATTATGGAATATCTATATATATCTTATCCACAAGAGGTGAACAGTGTTCGAAACCCGCAGTGAACGTTACAATCTCAAATATATTGGCTAGTATCACCCCAAATAATAATCAACCGTCATTTATATGTTTTATCACTATATATATATATATCACTTCTTATATCGCCATATTTTGATAGTTGAAACAGGTGAAACCCGTACAAAGTTTATAAAGTGACAAACCAATTTTCAACCAACAGGGTTTTTGAATTTCTTCTTACCCACCCAAACAAAAGCGGAGCGCCTCATACTTCTGCACTAAGAGTTGTACATTGGGCCTGGGATCTTCGGGCCCCAAAAAGTTTCCCCCGACATGCTGTCGGGGTGTGCGCAACAAAGGGGGGGAAACCCCAAGTGAAATTCTCCCATCATCCGATTCTGGGATTTTTTTTGGATCTGTCATTTTGAACATCTTGAGGTCAAAGAGATTTGACGGAAAATAGAATCAGTTTGCCTTTTGTTGCGGGGGTTCATTTGACACTAAGATTGTCATAGGATTGAAACAGCCAGATGTGGTGGAATTCACGATTTCCAAATTCATGTCCTTCTCCTAAACATCTGTCACGGATTAAATCACCAGTCATGTTTGGTACCGAACCAGCAGATCCAACTTCCCCAATCCATGTGGATCAAACTCCGTTTTCACACCAGAAAACTGCTTGGTTTGGATCGTCATCCCCCTATAAGCATACGGATGGTCTTACACGTATTGTCTCATCCGCATATCGTCCAATGACAACAAGCAGGAAAACAAAGGGCGCGTCAGCGTGTACAGCCATGGGTGTGATCATGTTTGATCATGGTGCAGGCTCAACCGCATCCTTGGGCTTTTTCATCCCAAGAATGGATGGTATACCCCAAACCAAATGGTGCATCATATCCCCGTATCATATATATATAGATAATACCTGTATGTACAATACCAGTAGTACCACACAAGGCGGTGGCGATAGTTTCGAAAATAGGAAAACTATAGGAGAGCTTGGTTGTTGTGAATCACGGATGGCAGAGCGAATCCACTGATGGGCTGAAATGTGGATGGAGTTTTTTTGCAGTGGTTACAATGGTTGCAGTGGTCACCTGGTCGGTCACCTCACACACAACTGCTGGATGTAGTGTGGCGTAGTGCAGCTGTAGTTGTAGTTGTAGTGTAGTGGAGTTGTAGCTGTGGTGTAGTGTAACTAGTGTAGTGTAGCTGCATTTGTTGCATGTGTGGTGGTGTAATGAGTGTAGTGTAGTGTAATGCTGGGTAGTGTAGTGTAGTGAAGTGGAGTGCGATGTAGTGTGAAGTAGCGTAGTTGTAGGTGTAGCTGTAGTTGTACTTGGTGTAGTGTCGTGTAGTGTAGTGTAGCGTAGTGAAGTGTAGTGTAGTGGGACGCAGCGCAGTGGAGTGGAGTGGAGTGGAGTGGAGTGTAATTAGTGTAGCGCAGTGTGGTGTAATGCAATTCGTGTAGTGTAGTGTAGTGTAGTGTAGTGTAGTGTAGTGTAATGCAGTGTAGTTGTAGTTGCAGTTGTAATTGTACTTGTAGTTATAGTGTAGTGTAGTGTAGCGTAGCGTAGTGTCGTGTATGTAGTGGTATGTAGCGTTATGTAGTGTAGTTGTAGTTAGTGTAGTGTAGTGTAGTGTAGTGTAGTGTAGTGTAGTGTAGTGTAGTGTAGTGTAGCGTAGTGTAGTGTAGTGCAGTGTAGTGTAGTGGGGTGGCGTGGCGTGGCGTGGAGTCGAGTAGAGTGGAGTTGAGTTGAGTGGAGTGCAGCGTAGTGTAATTAGTGTAGTGTAGCGTGGTGTAATATAATTCGTGTAGCGCGATGTAGCGTCATGTAATTTAGTTGCAGTCGAAGTCGGAGCTGTAGCTGTAGTGTAGTGTAATTAGTGTAGTGTAGCTGCATTTGTTGCATGTGTGGTGGTGTAATGAGTGTAGGGTAGTGTAATGTAGGGTAGTGTAGTGTAGTGAAGTGGAGTGTGATGTAGTGTGAAGTAGCGTAGTTGTAGGTGTAGCTGTAGCTGTAGTTGTAGTGTAGTGTAGTGTAATGCAGTGTAGTGTAGTGTGGCGCAGCGCAGTGGAGTGGAGTGGAGTGGAGTGGCGTGGCGTGGCGTGGAGTGGAGTGTAATTAGTGTAGCGCAGTGTGGTGTAATGCAAGTCGTGTAGTATAGTGTAGTGTAATGCAGTGTAGTTGTGGTTGCAGTTGTAGTTGTACTTGTAGTTATAATGTAGTGTAATGTATTTTCGAACTTGACAACATCAAAAAAGCAGCAATTGCGCCTGCCAGGCAAAAGTGAGGCCAGGTCATACGAAGTGCTGCACCTGTCACGCAGAATCATCTTCGCAAAGCTGACGATCGCATGCTCCAAAATGCCACCCCTCTCAGGAAATCTTCGCCCTGATCTCTTAACACATCTAACTCATGTGTCTCTTGCACTGCGCCTGCCACGTGAAATGCATCTTCCCAGATCCTCTTCAAATGTCCCACGCCTGCCATCATTTTTGAAAGTTCTACAAAACCCTCACGTTTTGCTGACTTTTGACAAGGTGCGCAATCCCTTGCGCCTGCCACGCGAAACGACATTGGGACGTCCAAAAGTGGTCCGAACATGTGGTGTTTTTAAAAAATTCGGCTTCGAAATGTGCTTTGCGCATCTTTGCGCCACAAGGGCGTGCACTTTTTCAACATCTCAACTTCCAAAAGTGGTCCGAGAATGGAGTGTTTTGTGCATTTTGACTTCAAAATGTGCTACGGGGCGCGCTTTTTCGACATCTCAACTTCCAAAAGTGGTCCGAACATGGTGTGCTTTGTACATTTTGACTTGGACATGTGTTTCACGCCACAACGGCATGCAACTTATCATCTCTCATCTGGCCAGAGCTGGGTGGAGGCGGCTCATGCTACAGGTCACGCTGGTGTGAGTGGGCAGGCCATGCAACAAATCCATTCAAAACACCATTAAACAGAATTGAGTTTCCCAACCACCTTATAGTTATAAATATATATGTATATGTGGTATGATGCTTATGCTCCCAATTGTCATAGTGATGAAATTGGATATACCCTCTGAGAATCAAACATAGCAATGGAAAATCAACAATTTTTAGATTATTGTCCCATGAAAACATATTAAATCACCATTGATCTAGGATTTTCAACTGCAACATTTGATTACCGGAGGATATATCCCAACGTGGGGCCGCTTTAACGAGCCTACTTTTCGACCCTCCGGAGCCACAAATCATTGGAAACACACAATGTTTCGCGACTTTCCTACCTTTTCGCGCACCTGGATCTTCTTTCTTCTGACTTTCTCTTCTTTGATCTTCTTTCTTCTTCTCTTCTCTTCTCTGACTCTTCCCATCTCTGGGATTTTCATCTGTCCATATTGTCGGAAGTTTGACTTCTGAACGTCCTTCGATTGTATATATGTTTATTACTATATACACACACACGAGTATATTGTGTATGTAGTATGTACATGCGTGTACAAGTACACACGTATATATGCATACATACATACATGCATATAACCACAATATGTGTAGTATAGATATCATTCATGCATCAACTTGCATATCAATATATTTATATATATTCCCCATGAAATATTGCAATTTTAAGAAACATTCTGCAGTATCCTCCGCCTGCATCCCATGCGTATCCTTGCTGTCCCCACCTCTCTTCCTCTTCTTCAGCCTGGCAACTCGTTGCCCAAGGTATCAGGGAGGTTAAATAGCCATCATTGTTTAGCTGGGTTGCGTATGACATACATGTATATGTGTGCTATATATATATATATACATATGTTTATTTTAACACATGTCCCTATCAAAGGGCCAAAATCAACCCTCGAAGTAATTCAAACAAGGCTAACCAATATTCGCTTATGTTGAATGCTGATTACATCACAATATCTAATCTAATTACTTTTGAGGGATAAGAAGTGAGAAAGTCATCAGCATGTCCGGCTTTTCTGCAACCAATCTCCGAGCAATGCAGCTGCCCGACTTTGAGGCAGCAGCTATTCACCAGTGACCATCTTAGGGGTATCCGATCCGGTAAAGTCACATGGCAAATCCTCCATTTGGGTTGATGATTTGCCTATGAAGTTGAGGGTTGAATTGCTTAAAGTAGTCCTACCGGAGGGTATCTGGAGCCACGTCGGCCAGGGTCAGCCAGTCCAAGCAGAATTTGAGAATCAGAATGACTTGCTCGCAGTGTCAACCCGTCACAAAATGTGTATGAACATATGTCTTTCTTGGACCCAAATTGCAATTTGCAATAGCTTTGGGGGTCCAATGAGATAGATTTAGAATGTGCCAAGATTCACAATCTATTTTGAAATTAGCATTATTCTATCCTTAGTGCATGTTATAGATCTAAGATGATTTGATGAAAGATCCCCGTGAATCCAAGAACGATGATAGATTTACAGGTATGAGAATCCAAAATCACCCCCATGTTGGATTTACATATAAATATGAATATATATATATGTAGTTCATATGATCTGCTAAACGGTTTACGGTTTAAGAGTTCAAACAGCAAGCCGAATATGTCTGACAATAGAGTAGCAAGGTTCCGTCCACTGGTTTAAAACCTATGTTTTCTCTATAGAAAGTCGTCGTGATAAAGGTGAAACCTTTTCAGTTCAGACACACCCAAAGCCATTCTTCATTGGTTAAATCTCTACGTAGTTTTGATGGTTAAATTGCATATTATTTTTGCTGAAATCCCAATGTATGATGGTTAAGTCAGTTGAATCCCGAAAATGGTAGCTTAGATTCGGAACCATATCCCCTTTTGCAAGCATATAGACATCCAAAAAAAATAATATATATATATATAAGTGACATCCGCAGATGTCTCCGCAAAAACAACACTAACATAACGATATATACAACAAAAAAAAGTTCCATTTTATGACACATGAATAAATCTAGCAGCTCTACCACCGAGCCAGTCTCACTTGGAATTGACTCCCCAGCTCTCCACCCGTTTCCAGAAGGCATCGGCTCTGCCGCCGTAGAAGGTCTCCAGCGCGTCGTCCATGTAGCGCGCCGTGCGCAGAGCGCTGGTGGCGTCGCTGGCGCAGAGCGATGGATCCCCGAGGAGGATCGCTGTGGTGACCTTGGGGCTCGGTGGGCCATGGAAGACCGGAGTTTTAATGGAAAAACCATAGGAAAACTATAGGAAAATGGAGGCTTACCCTCTGCAACTAAGATAGCTCTGGAAAATCACCATCTTTCATAGGTAAATCAGATATAAATGTGCCGTTTTCAATAGCTATGTTAAATTACCAGAGGCAAATCCCCAAAAAAAGGATAGAAAAGCACGTTATTATCACTATTTTCAGGAGTGCACAAAAAACATCACTATTTTAGAAAACTGGATTTTACGAACTTCTACCTTTTTAGGGACAATGATTTCTGTATACACCACACTTGTGTAAATCGCATCCTAAAGTAACAAGAAAAATACATGTAATATCTCAAAAAAAGGGATGCGAGTTCGTCCAATCTAGTGTTTCAAAATAATATTATTTCGCTAGATATAATGTAATATCAAAAAATGGGAAGGGAAAAAAACAAAATATATCAAAAATTATATCATAATATCATGTGTATGATATATCTATATATAATGTATATTACATAGACATATAATATGTGCATGAATATACCCCCAAATACATATATGCACATGTTTACAGGAAATGAGCTAGCGATTTTTTTGGTGTCATTCCAGCTGGCACAGCTGTTTGAGTGTATGAAAACATCAACTGTGGTCATTACGATGGAAAGCGTCAATGGGTCGGTGCGTGATTTCGTTCTTGCTATGAATGGCTTACAACCAGCTGACTGTGTGATTTCAAAGAAACCGACATGATGGAAAGCTAATATATACTCATCAAAAGTGCGTACAAAAGTCTGTGATTGGGTATCTTCAAGGCCACTCCCAACCCCCCAGCCACACGGCTGGAACTTGGATCAAATAACTTGGTGATATATATATATATATATACATATATATATATTTAAATATATATATATGCAATCATATAATGTTCCGATATTGTTTTCTCTAAACCCATCTACGCAATTTCACTGGGCTTCGGGTTTTTTGCGTCGGTAACGGGGGTTTTCTGCGACGGTTGTCTTCTGGAGGGTTTTTTGCGACGGTGTGCCAGAGAGGTTTTTTGCATCAGTTCAGTGAGGGTTAATTGCGACAGCCCGGAGGGTTTATTACGACGGTGACAGGGGTTTATTGCGTCGGCAGGGGTTTATTGCGACGGCAACAGGGGTTGTTTGCGACGGTAGCAGGGGTGTCTTGCGTTGGTCAGGCCTCGGGGTCTTGGAAAGGTATTGAAGGTAAGAAGAAAAAGGACAAAGACGAGGCAAAGAGAAGGAGAAGTGAGGGACAGAAGAAGAAGAAGACGAAGAAGAGAACAACATCAACAACAACAACAACAAACAACAGCCAACAACAGCCAACAACAGCCAACAACAGCCAACAACAACCAACAACAACCAACAACAACCAACAAGAACCAACAACAACCAACAACAACCAACAACAACCAACAACAAACAACAACAAACAACAACAAACAACAACAAACAACAACAAACAACAACAAACCACAACAAACAACAACAAACCACAACAAACCACAACAAACCACAACAAACCACAACAAACAACAACAAACAACAACAAACAACAACAAACAACAACAAACAACAACAAACAACAACAAACAACAACAAACAACAACAAACAACAACAAACAACAACAAACAACAACAAACA
>Ga0126342_10016716_pt1 | contig 12759 bp, 9 predicted proteins | sample Cyp1metagenome_FD_92528 | JGI IMG/M metagenome (GOLD analysis project Ga0126342, IMG submission 92528) | Coral microbial communities from Lord Howe Island, Old Settlement Bay, Australia - Cyphastrea 1 metagenome | ecosystem: Host-associated > Invertebrates > Cnidaria > Coral ...
AGGGGAGAGGCTTGAGGTTCCCAGGCTAGGGGGGTGGGGGGGTTACGTATTAATGTCCTTTGAACTGCGTTGGAGCAAAGATGTTGTTACGTTGATCATCGTTGTGGCATACAGAAGGGGGGTGGGGAGGAGGGTGTATTAACGTCCTTTGAACTGCGTTAGAGGAAAGATGTTGTGACGGCGAAGATGTTGTTACGTTGAAGATGTTGCTATGTTGAAGATGTTGTTACGTTGAAGATGTTGAAGATGTTTATATGTTGAAGATGTTCAAGATGTTGCTATGTTGAAGATGTTGTTACGTTGAGGATGTTGCTACGTTGAAGGTGTTTTTACGTTGAAGATGTTGAAGATGTTGCTATGTTGAAAAAAGGGAATGTGCATTTCGCCCGTGGTTCTCCGGGGAATTATGACATTTTTATTGGATCCATGAAGACACTGAAATTCTATCAGCACGCAATTCTACTGGTTTCTACGAAAACAACATGAAGTGAAGAACTTGAAAAACCTAAAACTAGTTAAAACCGCGGACAACATTCCACGTGTTGAAGTCGTTCAATGTGTTATCATGTTCCATGAAGACCACAAAACACTGTAAAACGCAGTGAAACATGACATGTCCAAATCTTTCTCCAGCTCCACTTCAATTGCACTCCGGGTATATTATTTATACATTATATATATATATATATATCATTATATATATATATATATCATTATATATATAATTATATATATCATATATTATATTAGATATTCATATCCATGATGAATTTCCTGGTTTCCATCTAGTAACGGAATTCCACCACAAAACGCAAGCGTCCCGGCCTTCAGCATCTGCTCGTCGCGCATCCGTTGGTCCAGCGCCTGCCGACGTGTCTCGCGGGCCTCACGATGTCCGTTTGGACCGCGTTTGGACCAGCTGTGAACCACGTTGGAATACCTCTGTTGATGGATTAATATAGTCAATGGATTGGTTTAAGGGAAATTTTACAGGAAAACCCTATATTGAATGGGAAAATCTTTGGTTTCCGGCTTCGACTTTCCCTGAAACCAATCCATTGATAGGATCAATATGGGGGGTTCCTAAGTCATGCGGGTACCCCCATAGCTGGATGGTTTATTTCATGGACAATCCTACTAAAATGGATGATTTGGGGGTACCCCTATTTCAGGAAACCACCATATAGGGACTTTTACTATTGATATGACTTATACTATCATAATACATCATAATACCACTCATACCTCTGTTGATAGGGACTTATACTAGCTAATTTTGGAGGGATTATTATCATAAGCCATAGTAGGGAAAGCTATCAACCAACTAATGAGAGGGATCGGGGTATTCTTTTTATGGCTCATTTTGGGTCTGAAACTGGGGAACATCCCAATCTGGTGCCTATTTTTTATGGGGAGTGTCATGATTAGTAGAATTTTAGGCGAAAACATCTCATTCTTGGACCATGGGAGGTAGAAAATGACACACCGCAGATGATTTTCCTGTAAAAACGAACGGTTTCCATGCTTTTCCAGCTCCATATAACCCTAAATGGGATCCCCCTTTCCCCCTCAGCCCCTCAGTTCGTTCAGTGCCTTCATCAAACCCAGCTGCAAAGCTGCCAGCTCCTGTCAGAAGAACTGCCATGGGCCATTGCCATCCCCCAAAAACAATCTCCAAGTAGAAAATTCTCAGAAAACCACTGGAAACGTGGGGAATCGATGGGTTGCCATGACATTGCCATGACTTTCTGGAGAAAAAAAACGGAGGATATGGAGGATGTCCATTCTCCATCCACCGCCTCGTTTGTCACTCGGAGACTTGTCTGCACATCCCGAAGCTCTGCCTTCGCACAGCGGAGAAAAGGGACGGCAACGTTTGAAGCATCATCAACCACGGGTTACAGTACAAACACCCTACCCTCTGGTAAACTAGCATAACTATGGAAAATCACCATTTTTAATGGGAAAACTCACTATAAATTGCCATTTTCAAGGTCGCAAACTGTAAACGATTGTAAACGTTTACCCACGCTGGTGGCTTCTGTAGCTGATAACTATTGGTCATGAAACACCTGAGATCACGTGAAGGTATTAGCTCATCCCCAATTTGATCATCTTAAAAATCATGCTGCATGAAAAAACCACCACGAAACATCATAGTTCTGGCTGCTGCAGTGCAATAATTCCCCAAATAAATTTTCGAATGGTAGAGATGGGTTTCCTTACAAATTCAAGCCCAAGCATGTGTAATGATTTTTCGTGTTGACGTCACAATAGCATGTACCCTAAATGATTTTTAGGATCAACCCATTTGCATACTTGACCCAGTTAAGAGAAATTATTACAGTAGCAGAGTTGAGTATGGCATTGGTGCCGTTGTCATACCTGGTCATACTTAACATTGTTGTTACACACCATCTGGTTGGAAAGCTCTCAATTTAGCTGTTCCTTAGCTCCCCATTTTCTACAGAATATGGATATCCATTGCTCCTTAGCTTCCTACAAATCCGACCAGTTGATTATCACCAATCCACTTAGTTCAAGTATGTTTGACTGTTAGAAACCCGATGTTCAATAACAATACCCAATGGTTATTTACCGCATTGACACCCCCAATCAGTCAATACAAATTGTTGTCACCACTAGAACTACAACTATAACTAATCCAGCTAATCTTGAATACTATCTTTGTGTTGATTGGGTAGTATCAGGTATTGCCGATATTTCTGATCGAATATCAACCCAACTAGTTTTGATATCACCCAAAATATCAAAAATATCAATTTGCCTATTGTCCTGGGTGATCAGAACGTGGTATAACCACCCAAATCAAGCCTATCATTCTTATATTCACGATTGTTGTTGCTAGTATTACTATTATCATTGTTCATGGCATGAACTACGGTTGCTATTGACCCAATTCTCGCACTAGTTGCCAAGTCCAAAAGCAAATGACACTCATCATCACCGTCATCAAGCCCGCTGTCGTTAACCGCGGCATACTTAAGTCCATTAAAACTACGTAAGCCATCGTAAGCCCAATGATTATCACACCTACTGCTGTTATTTCATGATTATCACGATCATTGATGATGGTTGCTTTATATAAATATAATGTTATTACAACCCCATTGGCACATTGGCTATCATTCAATGATTACTATGACTCCTTAAATGACTTTCACTGACATTAAACCCAGTACTACCGTTTTCAGAAATCCTGCTCATAGGTGGTTCGGTTTATCCCATTATTTATATGGGTTTGTCTGAAAATAGGGTATATTCCCAAACAAATAGCCATTTAAAAACGGGATAATGATCAGCAAAACCATTGGGTTTAGGGGTACACAACATTTTCAGACACACCCATATTCATTTATGGACTTTAAACCATACTATAGTATGATCATTAACCATTGAATAGGGTATATTCCCAATTATAGCCATATAATTGAAGATGGTTGAAACCCTATAAATGAATAGTACACCCTATGCCATTGGGTTTCAACCATCTTCAATCGTATGACTTTTTTCATGATTCGCCATGGCCTTGAAGCGCTGCAGCAACTCCGCCAAGCTGCGGTGCTTGGCCAGGCGCCAGGCACTGAACCTGGAGATGCACAGGGGGAATGGATGTTTGATGTTTGAATCAATCTAATCCAACCTAAAGAAATCAACTCTAGTCTAAATCAGATCCAATCTAAATCAAATCTAATCTAATCTATCTGTCTATCTACCTATCCATCCACAAAAACCCACATATTCATATATACAAAAACAATCAAACACATGTTTTCCCAGCCAATTGATGTTCACCCCTTCAAAAATTGGTCGTAGAGGCTAATACAAAATCGTAGAGGCTTTCATACAACTACAGTGCCAGTCCCAAAACATACGATTTCCATCAATTTCCCTGCTTCCTGCAGCCACGCTTTCCGCGCCAAGACACACGCGGTATCTCAGGGAGGCATCTGCCGCCGTGTTCTGCAACATGGTGAAGCGATTCAAGCCATTCCTGCTGAAGCGAAGCCCAAACCGATGGATGTTGTGAAAGCATGGGATTTATTCACATACCTGGCAAGTAAATCCAATTGGTTTCAGTCCTTGTTCATTGATGCAGTATATGAATGTGTATATATATATATGATAGTCACTTATGCTGTACTTTTAACAAAAGGGTTCACCAGTGCTTAGGGCAGGTTGTTTTTGAAAGTATTACTTCAATGGACCGCATCGCCAATTTATTTCCGGTACATGATTGGAACCCTGATCAAGGCTAGTCCTTGCCATCAAACACATCATATTCCTATTGTGTTCCCGGAACTTGCTGCTTATGCCTAGTATTCTTGATGATCAAGCCCCATATTTCGTTGGTTAAACACTTAACCTATCTTAACCTTAACTCGCCAGTGGTTTTCCCTATATTTCTTTATTCAACCCCCAATCTTTCATGCTAAACCCCCTCGAAATCGTCCATATGTCGATACTTAAATCCCATGAAATGCACCATTTTCGGTGAAGCCAAGCGACCACTCGTTGTGCTGCATCTCCGCGATCAAACGCTTGATCTCCTGCTCCTGTGTTGGGCTTCCAAGCATCCATGGGTTAGTCCATTGTTAATCCATTGGGTTACCCTCTGGTAATTTAACATAGCTATTGAAAATGGCAATTTATAGTGAGTTTTCCCATTAAAAATGGTGATTTTCCATAGCTATGTTAGTTTACCAGAGGGTAATCCATTGTTGATCCCATCAAGAACTCATCGAATGCATTCCACTGGGAAAACCGGGAAAACCAAGAGGCTTTAAAACTCGCATAAAAATCCTGTTTTCCAGACCAACAAAAAGAATGAAGATCTAAATTGATTCATCTCAACAACGGGGTTGAAACCGCCAACCAGATGGGGATTCGATACCATCCCCTCATCTTACATGGCAGGGTTTATGTTCGTTTGGATGGATACCATTTCCTTGAAGCCCTCTTCTTTGTAGATTAGATCCCAATATTATTCCCATATAAAGGCGCGTGTTCAGAAGTTTGATAGTGAAATCGTCATGTTATCCATTTCATGTTCAACTCCCCATTCATCCATGATTACTATATCCTTATTTTGTCTGGAAAAACAACCACGATAGATCTTTTGTGAGGTTTGCACCATGATTTGGGGCTTCCTCAAATAGGGATACCCCATTTATCAATATGTATCATCCATTTTAGTAAGATTTTCCATGAAATCATCCAGCGAGCTTGGGGATCCCACATCGGAAAGCGCACCTTCTTCAGCAGCGAGGTTTGTAGCTCCAACACCGCTGACAGCTGCAACTCCTGCTGCATTTGCCTCGGATGTTTCTGGTGGTGAAAACCCATTTCTCTTGAGAAAAAAAGAATGCAAAAACAGGTGGATTTCTTGAGATTTAATGGGATTTATAATGGGATTTCATGCAAAAATGGAAAAAAAAAAACATTGATGATTCTGTTTATTGAATTTCTGTAATAAGAATGTGGAAGAAAACCATGGGGAAAATATGATGTTTCTTTTAGATGGGAAACCACCTGCATAGAGAGTGTGTCATTTATGTATACGTATGTGTATATAAACATATGGAATGATATGGATAAGCAATGATAAGCATATATATTATAGTTGGTCTTTGTTTCGGAATTGAGCAGCTCATGGGTGATGCGTGTCCCCCTCAGATTTGAACAGGCCCTCATGGCGTGCTGGACAATCCCCTCATTTACATAGGTTTTTCCCACTTTTATAATATATACCCTCTGGTTATTTAACATAGCCATGGAAAATGGCCCATTTATAGATGATTTTCCCATAAAAACCTCCATTTATAAGGGATTTTCCATGGCTATGTTAAATAACCAGATGGTAAATGCCCAAAAAATGCCCATTTATAGAGGACTTCCCAGCCATGTTTGATTACCGGAGGCTAATTGCCAATGTCGGTTTGCCCAACTTATACTATTTCTCACTGGCTTCTAGCCATACCAACTAGTGACTTATCCGGTTACTCAAGTAAATCAATATCTTCCATCACCATAATATGTATATATATATATATATAGATATATATATTATATGTTTATATAATGTATATATATGTATATATATATATATATTATATACACACATCACCACTCATCTCTCTTCAGTTTCCCATGTTTCCTCACTGCGTTTCTCCCCATTTCATCAGTTCTCTTTGCCACAAGATACGCTCGAGCTGCTGCAAGTTGCGCTTGCACGAAGGAGCGCCATGCGCTGAAGCAATTCCTTGGGAGCTGGGTGAATTTCATGGTTCTGGTGAGAGTTCATATGGAGGTTTCATACTGTGGATGGAAGAAATCCTGCATCACCAAACGGATGGTTGAAACCCTATAAATAATGGGATGTTTATGGATTTTTACCACCTATCAACTGGTGCAGGATTTCTTCCACCGTATGGAAGTCTGTGATTTCATGGAGTCAAAATCGCATCAGAAACCGCCATTTTTTCCTGGGATGATCCCCCAAAATCTGGGTTAAGTCTGCCCTGAAATGAAGATCCCCTGTTTTTAGATCTCTATAAAAGGCCCCATATTCAGTACCCCAGGTGAAATAATTAAGAAAAATGCCGATATGCATCATAAGTATTTTTTGAAGATAGAGGTCCCCATGGCCAAGTTTGCTTTGAATACTTGACGGCAATCATACCTGCAAAGTGACAATTCTATATATCAGTGCATGCTGGTGGTGCATTTACACCGGTTCTTTGAAGAAAAGATATTCTTCAAATTTGAATCACATTCCGACCATCCAAAAAAAATATCACAATGCAGTTCCAAACTATCATTGGAATCTTGGTGCAGAAATACCAGTCCAAAGTCCAAAACATAATCACTGCCACTCATTCATCAGACAATGAGTCATCCCCCAAAAAAAATGGGGTTGAGATATTCAACATACCTACATATCCTTTGGTGGTTATATCAGATGATATATCCCCGGTATGCCCTCATTATGGTTGGTTAAATCCCCCATTTGTGATGCTTGACCAAGCCATTTTCCGCTGCCGGTTATACCCATTACTGTATTACTATATCCCCATTGATTGATAATTAAATCCCCTGTTCATTGATATTGATGCTTACCAAATCCATATGCATCCATCTCCCCATCTCTTGGTAATGTGTTTTTTCATGATATTCCCCTAAAATCTCCAAAGATATTCCTATTCTTGGTGAAAACCCTCCATTTCCCCATTTCTTCCAAGGATCTTCACCAACCAGGAGCTACTGAGCGTCCCCCAGTTCCGTTGCCGCCGCTGCGCACGCGCTTCCAGCTCCGCCGGCACCACGGTTCCACCTGCGCGCAAGGCCGAAGGGCTCGAGGGCACGGCAGGCGACAGCGGCAGCGACGCCGCGAAGGTGGTTGGCTCTGTGACCACCTGCCGATCTCCCCAGCGATCCAGGGACGAGTTACGTGGTGGAAGTGTGATGGTAGTTCAAGATGGGTCCAATTTCGCTAACACTCACTCTTCAAAAAAATACATTCCGTGTCAAAAAAACATGTCCGGAACTAGAAATCAGAAAAAATAAAGTAAATATATATATATATATATGTATATATATATATGTATGTATGTATGTATGTATGTATGTATGTATGTATGTATGTATGTATACTATAGATTAGATGCATATGTCTTAAACATGGTCTAATTATGATTCACTTCACTTTTGAAAAAACCGTTGAAAAATCCGTGTCAGCCCGGCACCTCCCGGGCTGGAATCTCGTCACGACCTGGCTGACGGCGAGTTGTGGGTTTCGGCGACAGAGATGGGTCGGATCTATTTGGGCTGAAATCATGGGAAAATCCTGGAAAATCATGGAGAAAATCATGGAAAAGCCCTTCATTTTTGATGTTGTTTGATGTTTTTTGATGTTTTTGATGTTTTTTGTTGTGTTTTCCATGTTTTTTCTGGAAGTTTCAGGTGTTTTCTGGAAGTTTCAGGTGTTTTTGCAGCAGCCAAAAACGTTCCCCATCTCAACACATTCCCGGCGAACCCGGCCAACCGTAGCTCCGGGACACTCCGCAACTCTCTCGGAGACCTGGTGTGGAGGGATTTATGTAAGGATTAGATGGATTTATGTAGAATTCGATGGATTTATAATATAGATAAATTTGGATTGATGTATTACATAGATGGATTTATGTGGAACTATGATGGATTTAGATTGATGATTTGGATGGATTTATGTGTATTTATGTAGAAATTTAGAAATAGATCGATTGATGATTGCGGTTGTGGTTATTTTTGTTGGAGGATATCTCAGTTGATGGTTCAAGATCATCGAAAACATCGATGCCAATGTCAGATCTGAACATGGCCAGCACTGGAAGTATCCCAATGTCCAACAAACCGGTGGCAAATCTGTGGCTTCGGCTCCCAGTTCTGTGGTTAAGGGCTTTATAAACCTTTGGTGAACCTTTTGCGGATGTCTACCTGAGGATAACCAAATCCGTTGGGAATCTCTAAAATTCTCCTTGGGCTTGGACCATCTGATCTCCAGATACCAGAACATCCAATTTGATGCTTCGAACTTCAGCTCCAAAACAGTTTCCGAACTTCAAATCCACCGAAAAACTCATGAATTGTGATTCCTAAACCATCCACATCCAATCAACCCCTCCACCTGCACTGCTCCGCGCGCGGGTATGAAGATCACCCTCCAACCGACGGTAGGGCGAATGGTCCAGGGACGTTCGTTGTAGGCTGGAGCTGCCTGATGTTGCATTTTGATGCATTTTGATCGTGTGGTTTTTAAAGGGATGCCATCTGGTTATGACTAACATAGCCATGGAAAATCACCATTTTTAATACGTAAACCATCTATAAATGGGCCATCTATACCATGGCTATGTTATATAGTCATAACCAGAGGGTAAAACCAAGCAACGACGAAGAGGGGAGATCAAGATTTACTCTGGGAAATTCAGAAGATCAAAAGGATCGGAATATTGAGCCACAAGAAATTACCCTCTGGTAATTTAACATAGCTATTGAAAATGGCCATTTAGTGGATTTTCCCATTAAAAATGGTGATTTTCCATTGCTATGTTAGTTTACCAGAGGGTAATCTCAAGAAAAGAAATGGGCCCACGACAGAAATAAGGTCTTCCTCAACATGTTGACGAAGCACTTGTGATATATGGCTTCCACCTTCGATTTTTGTCTGGTAGGAATTGGTAGGATTCATCCCTCATTCCTGGCCTCAAGAATATCATCTTGTTCGTGAAAGTTTTCCCATCAGATATCCTATTATATACCGTCCAGTAAATTAACATAGACCCTGCCAGTCATCGGGGTTGAAAGATAAGTTTCCACTAAAAAGTTGTCATTTTCAGGGTCCAACTGTGAATTTTCCAGAGGGTATCATCCCAGCTCATGATCAATATCTTATACCTCCATTCTTCTTGGTTCGACGGGTTTCTCTGATTTTTTTGGGTACCCCGTGTCATCCCACGGTTTAGAAAATCATGTCCCATTCAACTGGCATCAACGCGTGGGGGGTCCATTCAATTCCCCCAAGTCCTCAAAACACCCAGATATCATACTGCTAGTTGTTCGTGCCATTCTATATCATTCTATATCCATGACTGGTATCTTCTACCCCCTTATATTCATGCCTGAAATCACCATCTATCCCCAGTTATCCCCGGTTAAAGCCCCGTATTTTTGAATGGTTCAATACTGCTAAATCATTTAAATTCACCATGTTGGTTGGATAAGTCAATTGTTCGTCACTATGTTTGGTTTAAATTCACATTGTTGTGCGTAAGACCACCAGTTGCCATTTTAATTAAGAATGTTTTTTCTCCAAATCCCCCTATTCTTGTTGGTGAATTCCCTATTATACATTAGTTATTCCCTACAAGTATCAAATCACCATATATACGTAGTTACTGTATATATATATATATTTATATATATACATCATTATATTATATCAAATCAAGCACGATTTCAATCGTCTAAATCCCAAAACTTTTGTTAGATCCTAGTTTTCATGAAAAAAAACAACAGCAAATGAAGATCACCATGTATCCTAGTCCTGTTGGCGAATTTTGTTGCTCAAATCATGCTTGAAATCCAGCGAAAAAATCCGCACTCCGTACCTGCCAGCTGCTGGACCGCGCCAAGGGAAGTGGACCTGTTGGACGTTGAGAGATGGGAAGATGGTCCGATGCCGCTGGAAAATGCTGGGAAAATGATGGGAAAATGATGGGAAAATGCTGGAAACATGGCATTGAGATGGCCGGTAAATTGGTCGAAACCTGCGACAGAATTTGCGGTGAGCCGAGCTGCCAGAATTTCCCAAGCATCCCATGGTTTCGGGTTTGTAAGCCAATTAGTTCAAAATGTATTTGAGTCCACAAGTGCTGAATATGGCCAACCAGCAAGGTTCAACCAGTTTACTAATCAGGACGGATGCGGTGCGGAACGCCCGCAACTTCATCAACAAATCACCTAAGCCATGAAAAAAATACCCTTATCCCATCCCATTATACTGGTTGGCAAATAGCTATCCCTACTTTGGGTCATAATTTATTATCTACAAAAATCCCCAACAAAGCAGTTGTAGTATGATTCCCCTATATTTTACCAATCAACTGGTGGTATGTTTTAAGGCTCACCTGGCTTCATGGCGGCCTGGTGGGCCGTCGCAGCTCAAAGCTCACGGCAGAAGGGCGTAGAGGTTCCTGCCAGATTTCACGGACGAAAAAATACGGTGAGCCATCAAAAAAGGGGAATGACATGGGATAACATTGTTCAAACATCCTGAAATGGGGATATCTAACCTATTATCTGTGTATAATATACTGTATATATATATATGTATTTATCTATATATTTATCTATATATTTATCTATATATTTATCTATATATTTATCTATATATGTATCTATATATTTATCTATATATTTGTCTATATTATATAATTACCGGGTATCTATACATTTATCTATGTATGTACATTGAATACCTCCTGTTAGAGACCCTGGTTGAATGTCTTGAATTCTAAGATTTGGGGGCCCAAAAAAGTGGGAATATGTCATGGTAGGGTAGGACTCCGGTCGACCGGGAAAAAATGGCTAGTTGGCTGCAAGTTTCCCAATTCTGGGATAGTTTCTTGAGGAACTAATAAGCCTGGTGGTTGTAGGCCCCCGATACTGTGGGATATAGTTGATATAGTATATGATGATATACATACATACATACATACATACATACATACATACATACATACATATATATATATGCGTCTCACCTGGAACTCTCAGCACTTTTGCTGGAGCGCCTCTGAGTTGCTAGAGTAGTGAGGCTCGTCAGCCATACGGAACTGTACAAGAGGAAACAGCTAAACCCACCAGCGCTGGTCAAGACCTGGCTCACAGCCTTTGGCTGGTAGAGTGGGCGTGAACCTGTATCAAGCCCTCAGGAAGGCTGATCACTGATGACTCAAGAGTCACTACCCCCCATACCCGGGATGGATGAACCACACCTGCAAAAGAGGTGGTGACCGGGGTTGGTGGAGGGAGCCAACAGCTTCGAGAAAGGAGGGAGACATAGTTTCGTTGCTACTTTCCTCATCAAGATGATACAATCCGACACCACTCATTGCAATGTCTCACCTGGAACTCTCAGCACTTTTGCTGGAGCGCCTCTGAGTTGCTAGAGTAGTGAGGCTCGTCAGCCATACGGAACTGTACAAGAGGAACAGCTTGATCTTCATGTCCAGAAGGTACTCGCGTGAGGTGTAAACCTCCTCTGCCCTCTCCAGGAGGCTGCTTCCTTCCGGACTCAGCAGCTCCAAGAACTGCGCTGAGTTCCAGTGGCCGCCCTCCCCGGCCTTCACAAGGGCTTTCACCCTTTGGGCCAGCACGTCGGCCGCTTGCGCTGGCTGCTTCTGTGCCAGCATGTCTACTGCCGTGCAAATTGTCTTCAGCTCCCGTTGCGTCCTCAGATTGAGACGACTCCCCAGTTGTGGGGTCAGCACCGTCATCAGGTAGTGGACGGCTGCCGGTGGCGTGGGGTTTGGATCGTTCACGACCGCCCCCACCGATCCGTGGGCAGACTCTTTGACCATCTTCAGGAGCATCCTGGAGGCCAATCTGCCCGGCTTCTTCTTTGCGTAGCTCGCCAGCTTGAGCTGGCTGCTTGCCTTTCGACCGGCGGGGGCGTCCTGAAAAGACTCACTCTCAGAGTCAGATCGCCCACGAAACTTCACCAGATCTCCACCACCAAATGGTCCTCGATCCACACGGCCCTTGCGCTCAGAGCCACCAGGACGATCGGGAACCACTTCCCCGAAGAGATCATCCGGAGACTCCTCAGCGTCTAAGTCCCCCGTACCTGATGAGGACACCTTGTCTTTTCTCCTGCGCCTTCCACGGTCCCTGTCAACCTCATCACCAGGGGACCTCTTCCTCCTTCTCTTCTTTTCCCTATCTCTGCCTGGGGCAGGTGAATCTTCCCTCTCACGGCGTTCTCTATCCCTCTTCTTCACTGCCTTGGCCTTGGCAGGTGCTGTCCCTTTTCCTCTCTTGAGCTTCTTCTTCTGCTTCTTCTGTTGCGCCCTGTCTTCAAGCCGCTTGAGCTCATCTCGAGCCCTCTTGAGGCGGTCCTTCATGGCCACGGAAACTGAACTCTCCTCAGAGCCTTCTTCAGCATCTGACTCCTCACCTGGCTTCTGCCAGGGTAAC
>Ga0126342_10016717_pt1 | contig 12759 bp, 11 predicted proteins | sample Cyp1metagenome_FD_92528 | JGI IMG/M metagenome (GOLD analysis project Ga0126342, IMG submission 92528) | Coral microbial communities from Lord Howe Island, Old Settlement Bay, Australia - Cyphastrea 1 metagenome | ecosystem: Host-associated > Invertebrates > Cnidaria > Coral ...
ATATATATATATATATGTCCTCTTTGCCCAATTGGCTGCGGTGCAAACTGGGCCATTCAAAGCTGCCTGCTCCCGCATCAGTGACATCTCGTCACGAATGGAAGGCAGCTCCCGCTCCAAGTCGTTCACCTGGAAAGATCATGATCAGCGAACGCCACACATTGATCTGTGATGATCTGTGCATCCTTCATGTCTCTGCTTCTGGTCTGAGAGTGACCATGAAAGTTCCTTGGAACAGCTCTGGAAGGCAATTCACACAAGCACTGCAGCTGCCTTCCTGGAGATTTGCTGCAGTACGGCAGCCCTCTCCCTCTTCTCTCTTTCAAAATGTTCCTGGGCAACTAAAAAAAAAAGCGTCATCCAATTTTCATGTTGAGATTGGTGCAACAACTGCACTGATAATTTGGCGAGTTGGATTCTTGCAAAAGCCTCTATTGTGATCCGCTACGCAGGTGCCGCCGAACTCGAGTCAGACACACTGCAGCCCCACCTGCACTTCGAGCTGTTTCCCTTCCAAAGAGTTTGCCTGGAGAAAAGAAGAAGTTGAAAGGGAGGAAGTCAAGGTGAAATCCGCTGGTTCGTCCTGTGTTGTTTCATCATGTGTAAAGGGGTTTCGTCACAGGTCTTTGCTCTGCCAGTCTTGATATCTCTAATCAGTCCCCATGAAGGTCCAGAGATGTCCAGAGTGAAACAAAATGATATAGATTTTTATATAGCAATTCTTCAACGCGAATTGCTAAGCGCTTGCGGCAAGTGGAAAGACATGGAAAGACAGACAGGCGATTTGTCAATGTGCCAACCAACAGGCAGGCGCTACCAGCGCACTTGAGTTCAAACCTAGGGATTTGCTACGCAACGGCAGTTGGGGCCATGGGCAACTGGAAACACCAGAATTGGTGACTGCTGCAGTCGAAAAAGAAAGAGACAAGAAAATATGCTTCAAATCAATTCCAATCATACATTCCACTGTCCCAGTTGCCCCAGTTGTCCCAGTTGTCCCAGTTGTCCCAGTTGTCCCTGTCCCTGTCTTTCCATGGATTTCAAGATATTTCAAGCATTTTTGTGTTACCAAAATGGCCACCCAGAGGCGATCCGATTTCTGGTCGGACTTCAGCAGCATGACCTTTTCGCAGCCACAGCTCAGTTTCTCAGGATTTTTCCAACTTTTTTTCCCACCGGTCCCTAGCACAGCTGTGAAATTAAAACATTCAAGTGCTAGCTGATTTTTTTCAGGAATGCAAAGGTGCAACAGATTGCTCAACGATTGCTTATACAAGGGATCTGACTGGTACAGTAGGGCAAGGATCACGCATGAGCACACCATATTTGTGCAAGCTTGAGAAACAAATATAAAGAAGAAAATACAGCATGGAAGTTTGCCAGGGCTTCAAACAAAGGTATTCAAATGCAGAGTTACAGGAGAAGTCACATTCTCAAATGCCCCTGCAAAAACCAATTGCATGTTGTGGACTCGATGTGGTTCCCCCAAATCGTTTAGATACGGGTACCCAGCAGTGCCCAGCAGCCCGCATCACCTCCGTTCGCAGAGCATTCAAATCCTTGATGCAGTTGGCAGTCTGCTCACGCACCAGCCTCACCGGCTGAGCAGGATGTCAAAGGCCAGGAACAGCAAAGTTAACACAACTTATTCTGGTTGGTGGTGCAATAACCATCTTGAAAAATATGATTTCGTCAATGGGAAGGATTATCCCATATATTATGGAAAATAAAAAATGTTTGAAACCACCAACCAGAGTACTATCCTGTTGGACCACCTGGGCTAGATCGATACCATATATATATATATATTATTATTATGGAAAAATAAAAAATGTTCCAAACCACCAACCAGGATTGATGTCTTATTTGTTCCTCCGGAGACTCTTGGGTGATTTATGAGCTGCCAACTCCTACTTGACAGTTGTTCTATATCTGTACACTGTACCTATCATGTTTGAGACCCAGAACTTCATAATCATGCTTGTTCCATAGAAGGCACTGGCCAAACGAGCAACATCCAATTAGCATCAGTTAGCACAATCTAGCACTTCCTGCAAGAAGCTGGGGTGTGTCAGAAGAAACACGGACTGCAGCCTCAGCTGAGTATCTTTGAAATCGATCTCCTGCAAAGGCAGTCATTGCAGTTCACAATTGGGAGTGTCTCAAACATTCTCAAGCCATCTTTTTTGAGTCATACTGAAAACCTGAAAACCTGATCGGAGAATTCATTGCTCGTGGCGTCCAGTGAGTCCAGTCCTGCGAGGCCGAGAAGGCACTGAAGTCCGCCGAAAGACGTGTTGACACGGCGGACGGATGTCGTCCCGTCTCCATCTGGGCGCTCGGACAAACAGGTACCCGAGGTGAATCACAAACGAAGTCATGTTGCCTCCCTTTGAAATACCATTCCGTTCCCCGTTTTCCCCCAATTTCCCCCGTTTTCCCATGTTTTCCCCCGTTTTCCCCCGTTTTCCCCCGTTTTCCCCCGTTTTCCCCCGTTTTCCCCCGTTTTCCCCCGTTTTCCCTATCAGCTTACGTGTTTGGCTTTGACCATCAACAACCTTTCACATGACAAGATTGGTACAAGGCAGCTGCACTTCCCACATTTTCAACCTATGCTGCTCAGCGCACGTCGCAGCCATCAGTCACAGTTGCGGGCCACAAGCACCTGATTTCCGTCGTTGTTGGGGCGAAAATATTGTATCATCCACTGGGACCAAGCCGCTATTCTGGCGAATCTAACGGCGCTTGACATACCTGGTACATTCCAAGTTGGAATCTTATCATAAATGATCATAATTGTCATATATAAATGAATCATAAATGCCAATCTGATCATATGAATATATATATATATATATGAATCATAAATGTCATAAATGCAGTTCGGCCGCTGTGTCCTGCAACACCCCACGCAGGGGCAACGTATCCGAAACCTGGATGCAACCGGTGTTTCAACACCCAAGTGATTTGGTAAGGCAGCGACAATGTGCCGAATGGCAGAAGCTGCAAGTTTATACATGGGTATGGATCAATACCTATTAATACCATTTTTAGGGGAATGAACATCCATTTACCAGCTATTTTGATGTTCACCAGGGGTACAAGGTTTTGACACACTGCCACATGTTTGCAGGGTCTTTCGCCGATTGTTCCGACAATCTCCCGGAGGCTGACACTGCGGCCCGCATCGCCCCGCCTTTGATCGGTACATCGCATGTAATGTGCGAAACTCGCGTCGGCCGGACTGAAAGCCACGTACCACCTGTGGAGCTTAGCCATCGGGCTGCACAGTGCACATCACATCACATAAGCCGCAGTATCCAGGACCCACATGACTTCAGGTCCAGCGATGTTGCAGTCTTATCCAAAATACCAAGGCTGAGATTTGATGATATTTCTTCTGTAAATGGCATAGTTCGACTCTCAAATGTGTTTATACATGTTGATACTGAATATATTGAATTATATTTAATTCATTGAATTAGATTTAATTGATGTTAATTCTGTCTTTAGGAAGCCTCGCCAGAATCCCACCACCTTGATATGTTCATCATCGTTGTGTAGAAAGCGCTGCCACAGTTGGGTGCGTCTGAGGCTTTCGTCACTGCACTCATCCTCGGTCAAGTCTTCGAAGTTTTCCTGGCCAACTTTGAGTGGATCAATGAAGAATTGATGTTCAAGAATGGGTCAAGTTACCCAACCTGGTAATGACTAACATAGCTATTGAAAATGACCATTTATAGTGGATTTACCCATTGAAAATATTTGAAAATGGTGATTTTCCATATGTTAGTTTACCAGAGGGTAATAACAGCAGAGCCGAAGTGCATCACAGCGAATCCATCAGTGCTCTTAGATCGAAAGTTCTGAGTCGCCCAACCTGCAAGAGACCAGCATAGAAGCGACGGTCGTCCGCCTTCAACTGCAAGTCCTGAAGATTGGCGTCCGTAAGAATTCAAAGATGGCTGACATGGTCCAACATCGCCAACCCAGACTCCAACATCTTGTCATGACATGGCAGTGTGTCAAAACCTTGTACCCCTGGTGAACATCAAAATAGCTGGTAAATGGATGTTCATCCCACTAAAAATGGTATTAATAGGTATTGATCCATACCCACATCAAAGAATTGCTGTGTATTCCACCGCACTCCTGCCGGGTCCACTCATCCCCATCGACCACGGACCATACACCACTGAGTGCTGCAGCTGAGACAGCACCAGTCAGACTCCTCGTTTTTCTCCAAAGGTAACAGTGCAACGAACCAAAGTGAGAAATCCTCAGGTTGATGCTCTGATATCAACCACCTGACATCTACTGACCTACTGCTAGTTTGCCAGGTGGCATTCTGATGCATAGAAAAGGGAATGCTATAATGCTGTCCTCCGATCAATTGGTAAGGGCAATGGCAAAGTTCTGTGCATTCTTGCCCAAAGTATCCAGACACTCAGAGCATTCGCTCTGGTTCTTGATGTTCTCCCCAGGAAGTTTCCCTCAGACACCATCAAAAACCCTCTGCCGCGGCCTGGGGAGCTTTCTTGTTTGACTGAAGAGAGGTGTGTGCACAAGTTTCATCCCCAACTTCTTCAGCAAGGCAGGGGTGAGTTGTGCACCACCTCAGAGAATGGACCGGCTGCAACTGGCCTCTGATGCCTTTGGTTGTTTTTGTCATGCCAGACACGATCCAGTCGAGTCATGTCGAGTCGGCATGCAAAGACATGGAAGGGTTTCAGAAATGCTGGTTGGTTTATATCAAAGATGAAATGACCAAAGTGCCCCTGGCTATTCAGAGGTTGCAAATGCACGTTGTCTTGAGTTTGTTCAACACATTGCAGATTTTGCTCCTAAATATGCTTGAAGCGCGTGGATCACAGGAAGGGAACTTGCACAAAGGCTTCTGGTAACAATTCAGAAAACCGGCATCCATGACATTCCTTTCTTTACAAATGATCACTGGACCAAACTGAGTTGCATCACGTTGATATCCCAGAAAAGGTCCAAAAATAAATATATATATATATAAATGCAATTTGTCAAACCAGATTTCCCGTCCTCTCTGTGGTCCGTCCTTTTCTTCCCGGCCTGCAAGAGGTTGGTGAAGTCGTTGAGCTGCTCTGCCATTCAGAAGCCATGGTGGAGCCAGGGCCAAGTCGTCCTAGGGGAAGGAGAAAAAGTGACTTCAGAACTCGAATCCGTGTGGGCAGAAAAGCGTATCTCTATCTATATCATATATATATATATATGATTGATGTCAGGTATTACGTATTATCTTACATCATGTTACGTATCCTTACAAGTAGCGCGTTCGCAGTTGCTAGCACGCAGAATCTCAGGTGCTGAGGCAGTGACACTTTGATCCACGTAGGCAAACACCAAATCTCAGGGTCGGTGCTGATTGGATCTGATTGGTTGGTGTTTTAGAAGGCTTGCGCTCGATCATCCCAGACGGAAGCGGCTCAAGGCGATTGCAGTAATCGTGATTACCGATCTATGGATATCTATGGATATTCAGAGGCACATGTAGCATGTGCAAATGACGCTCCAGCACATGATGAGGCTAACAGCACTCAACCTGCACTGATCGATTTTTGCTGAAAACCCACGCCTGGATGAGGTGGCAAGTAGTCCAAGTCCTGAATTTGGTGGGTCTGGATCCATGGTCATTTCGCAGATTCCCAGGGGAGGTTAGCCTAGCATCAAAAAAATCCAGACACTCGCGGGCAGGTCGGTCCTGCAAGAAATGCCCCACAGCAGCCCGGTGCAACCACATGCCAGCTGAAGCGAGGAAATACCAATGATCCAGCAGGAACTGGAGCGGACAGGGCGTTGGATGAGAAGAAAAGAAAATCCATACCAGAAAAGCTTTCAATGAAGTCATCGTGACATTCTTTCCTTCTGAGAATGATGAGAGGGAAACAGATATCTGGAGCACACCGCACAGCTGCCCCAAAAAAATGTTGATCAGTCCGAGTTGACGAGGAAACATTCTTCAACCTGCCTCTTTAAGGGGCATTGGTTCAGAATAACAGCCAACCCGAGATGCAAACAGTCTTGATTCAGCAAGTTTCCTTTGGAACAAGTTGGTACTGGTACTGTAGATTGAACCGTGACAATACAAAAGACAACTGACATCAACTGACCATCAACCGTTCAAATTCACTGCTTTCAATCAGAAACAATCTCTGACCGATCAGCCCTTTGAGGAGACCCCGCACCTCTGTCTTGAGAATGTCTCCCACCAGGATCTCTTCCAGGTTGTCCACAGAACCAGGCCAACGTGCCTGTTTCGGAAAGCCGCGTGTGCAAGGATTGGCAAGGCATTACGTCCGTTCGGTGCTTTTTATCTCCACACATTGTGACATTGCTTTGCAATTGCTAAGGCTGGAAGCTTTTCTCTCGATGCCGCTAGGCTGAATATTGAGAAAAGCAGCTACAGCAATGACATCATTTGAACTCATGGAAAGTGTGATATAGATATCCAATGGCCCTTGAAATATAGCGCAAACAGTTCAGGGATATCTCCACTTTTCCCTCCTGAAATTCCCCCCATCGGGATGGTGACCTGGAAATAATCCTCCAGCGTCTCCGGTGACAGCTCGCTCCCATGCGACAAAGTGGGCGGCTGCTCCACGGCATCGGCGGCCTGGGAAGCCTCGAAATCACCACGACATCCGGAGGATATGGATTGGTTTGAGGGAAATTTTGATCAGGAAAACCCCATATTTAATGGGAAAATCTATGGTTTCCTGTAGATTTTCCCTTAAACCAATCCATTGATACAAGAGAACGGCAAACTTCTTTGGATTTCTTTGATTTCTTGGGAGTCTTTTTGCTACGTCGGTTGTGGGTTGCGTGGTTGGTCCTACATCAAGAATTTTGCAAACCAAACATCGGATAAAAGAAGTGACTACGCTTCAAGATAGTTTACTTTGGTCTAGTTGCAGAGAAAGAAGGATTCTTGGCCAGCATCTTGTCTTTCCAAAACAGCGGCTACTGTACCCGCTCCCGCCTTGCAAAAACGTATCCTGAAGGCCAGGTTTCAAAGGTGCTCAAGACCCAGCTATCATCAGATATCACTGATATCACTTGAAATCGAACGAGCCAGGACCAATGTCAACAAACGAATTGCATGGTTTGGTGGCCATGCATCAATGCATCAAATCAGAGCATGCATGAACTCCTGACCTGCCAGCCTGCACCAGTTTCAAGGGGCTAGAAAGCTTGTTGGGACCATTTCTCCATTGTTAATTCCCTCCATTCATGTCAGCATAGGGGGTCTTTTCGCTTCCACCACCTGCTGGCCTCTCAGCAACTTGCTGGTAGGTCCAAACACCCTCAGCGCGCGGAAGCTCACCTTGCGCTCACATGCGACAACCAGTTCACCCGTTCGGCAGTCGGGTCAGGCCAGGACACACTGCAAGTTGGGAAAGTCTGACTCGAAGGGATGCAAACCATCATCGTTCTGTCCCAATGTGGACTTCGAAAGGCCGCCTGAGCAGGACCCCAAAGGTTTCACAGGTTGGATGTAGGTCAATTTGTAGGCCAACCTTTGCCAGTCCACTTGGCAGCAAGGTGTCAGAGTAACTAACTACTGGACTTCCTACACAACAGCACCAGAACTTGGAGGGGATTTGAGGGGTGTGAGTTCCAAACTGCACATGATCTGCTGCTTGTGTCCGTACCCTCTGGTTATGACTAACATAGCCATGGAAGCCATGGCCCATAGAAATAGATGATTTTCCCAGCTAGAAACCTCCATTTAGTTTGGGGATTAACCAGATGGTAAATGACCCAGATTCTGAAGTGTCAAAAGGCAAATCTGCTGCCCACGCCTGTGGCAATCCAGTGGTGAGTCAGCACATCGGCCTGCAGCAATGTCGCCCCTGCCCCGGTGGGCGGGATGCACTCGATTGAGATCTGATTGGAAAGTGTTCGTTGGCGAGAGTTCTTGCTTTTAAAGTTGTATTTTCATTCATCCAGTATCATTATTCTGCTTTTTGAAGATGTGTTGCAACGTATCCAGCATGTAAGGTATGTGCCATCAATCTTCCACATCATGTTCATGAGATTTTTCCCCTAAACTCAGCCCTTCTCATCATTTTCACTCGCCGCCTCATCTGCCACGCCATCCGCTTGACAACGAAATCCCGGTACATGGACTAACGGGACGGCCGTGTAAAGTGCACAGTAGGCCAGGGAGATCGCGTTGGAGCCGGTGTATGGACACGTCCTGGTATCCAAAGGACCAATGGATGGCCATGGCCATGGTCAAAACATGGTGGGTATGGTCCATCCCACAATGGGACTCCATATTAATCATAATGGGTGTATAAATCCCTACATATTCATGGATTGATGACTATACCCAACATGGGCAATGAAAAACCGAAGTTTGACCATGGCACATTTTTGAGAAGCTTGGCTGATCTTGGCTGAGAAGCCGTGAGATCCCTTGATGGCCTGTTTCCAGCATGGTGCAAAACGGATCATAAATTGCGGCCGACGATCTTGCAGGAGGCATGCTGGGAGATACGTGCCAAAGCACTGCGGCTCAAAGCAATGGCACTGTCGGTGCAGGGAACATCAAAATCATAGACCTGTCCCGCAATGCAAAGAAACACAGCCAAGTCCATCTTTGCAAACAATGGTTTTTCTGATCATGACCCTATAATGTTGATGATGGAGGCGTGCTCAAATTAAGATAATCATAGATAAACTATAAAAAGATATACACTCTGGTAAACTAACATAACTATGGAAAATCACTAAAAAAAATCAACTATAAATAGCCATGTTCAATAGCTATGTTAGATTACCAGAGGGTACACTCTATCCAGTACTTCTGCAACTGATATCCAGTACTTCTCTCCAGAACTCGGCACACTGCAGGCTGCAAGCGCTGCAAGCGGCCTCTGTGTCTGAAAGAACCTTGGCTTCGGATTGGTCCGAAGAAATCACACCAGCATTAATTGACATCGAGATTGATGGGAATCTGATGGGAATCTGACAATGTTTGGACAATGTTTGATTGAAAACTCGATGCCTTCTTGAATATATGTTCTGTGCACACTTGCAAACATATGCAAACATACTGGTGCCAACTCTGGAAGTTGACCGCAAAACGCACTAGATGGTCACATCACGCGAGTCGCAAATTAAATTAATAGGTAATTAATAATTAACAATATATAGACTTTTTTCACTAAATACTTCAACTTGTTCAGGGTTCACTTTCACTGGCAGCAAGAGATTGCCTCCGAGAAGCATGAGCGAATATCACTGGGTGGTCGTCTCGAGAAGCATGACCCGCCAGGAAATAGTACAGTCGGGCAGTGTTTATGTACACATCATCCCCGAGGATGACGAGCCAGCGCATGTCATCTGGCAGACTGCCCACCGAGTACATTTGCTTCACCTGGTTCATCCAAATCATCAAGCCTCAAATCAGTTCTGAGAGATATCTGCGCGCAGAATGTTGCCATACCTGGCATACCTTCTCAACATTTCTCAACGATTCACAGGCAGCCTCTCGGTTCCTCCCCTCTTTTGGCACTTTTTCGCGGGAACGCGATGTGAGATTCTCAAAATAGAATGCTGCCGAAGGACGCGACATTGCAACTGCATCTTTTTGGCCTGTGTCGCACAGCTTTAAAGTAAACCTGCAAGATGCAAATTGAATGATCACTGTTTTTGGTCTACGAATAAGATTCCCATATGAAACATTGACATACATTGACTGCATGAGAAACTCTCAGTGTCCAAGGATGTCCTCCCGCCATATTTACAGTGACATGGCCTCGTTGCGCTCCATCATTCATCACCATCTGGAAGCTGGGAGGCAAACCTGCAGCCAAACAGCAAGAAACCATCAGAAACCAAGTGATCTCTGGGGACCCTGGGGAAATTCAGATCTCTGATCCAAAACCGGTTGAAGACTCGGCAGAAATCGGGCTGGTGCCTGGTATCAAGGCATCAACCAAATAGATGCGATTGGCTGCCTCATAGCTGGAGATCTTCGTGCCAACTGAGTGGAAGATCATGATTTTCAGTCCAGTTCGGAATCATCCAGCGATGAAAAATATGCCCAGAGTAAAACCATGTAAAACCTGATCCAAATTGAAGAAGTATGGCACTATCCCACACGCTGTCTATGGGGTCACACCTGGTGCTATTCCAAGCTACGCTGTGCATCCAGGTGCGCTCCATGCGTACCGCATACTCGGCCCTGGAGATCAGGATCTTGCACCGACAAACATCATCGACAGGGGAACTCGCACCAGAAAGATGCTTTTCCGACAGAAAATCGGCACCAAAAAGATCGATCGAAAATGACAGAAAGACAAATAATGACAAAATGACATAAAGATCCAATAAAGATCCATAACGTATCCCCCCCTGGGCCTCTCAAGTGAAGCAACAACCACAAAAGAGATGTGCCGCATTCCAAGGTCCTCCGCAGGAGCGAATCCGGGAAAGCTTTTTAGAAAGCTGGGCAAAAAATGGTCTCCCTCAGTCAGAACAATAGGAATAAATAAGAATACCATGGCTGTTGAACTTGCAGTACCTAGGTCCCAAACGACACTCTACCGGTCACTGCTCTAACTCACGTTTACCCTTCAAAAGGAATAGTGTGGGTCATTTAGCTTCTTTTTGTCGTCACAGTGGCAACCCAACATGAACGGCTGCCGTTCTGGCTTACATCTGGTGTCTTCCCCCACAGCATAGCTCAAGGCCCTAGGCTCCTCATCAACACGCAGTAAAGGGCCACCCAATGAGGGCAGCGACGTGAAGTGTTCATAGTCAGCCAAGCTCCAAAATCCTGAGTCCATGAATCAAGCAAACCAACCAAAATGGGATATGAAACCGACCATTTTGGATGTAAATACTTCAAAATGCAAAGGATCTAACTTTGATCTGGAAAGCAATCTCACGTATTCTCACCTTTCTGCCGGCGACTTTGGCCCCGTCTTGCTCTGACACTGAACCTCTCTGCTGAAACTAGCCAGGCATCTTTCAAATCTTGCTGCTGCGCTCCAAAAGCAGCTCCTTTTTCAGGTGGTACTGTACTGGACACTACCCTTGTTGATGGGCTTTCGGCCATGCTGCAACTGTAAAAACGCAGAAACGGCCAGTGTTTGAAGTCAAATGATCTCAATTTGTCCATTTTGTCCATTTTGTCTTACACTTACCTCCTGAAAATCGACTTTTGACCTTGAGCCGCTCTCCTGTTTTCAGCTCCATCCGCGTTTTTGCCAAGCAGGAGGACCCAGACCAGCCACCAGCGTCGCCACATCTGGCTGTATGAAGACCATGGGCGAACAATGAAAAGGACTGCCCTTTTGGGCAATCGCAGGAAATTCTGCTGTTTGCTGTATGTCAATGTGTAGAACAAAGATATGTGAGAGAGCTTTGGATTATTTTGGATTCGCCATTGCTAGTGACCTTTTCCACAGACTCCAATATCGGGTTCACTGAGAATCACCTCAACACAAAACGCTGGTCGCATCAACAAAGCAAAAAAAAAAGTCAGTGGAGTGTTACTGTGAAACCAAGACTTTGGTATCACCCTTTCCGAATCGCATGGAGTGCATTACAATCACTTGGTCTGTACATCTTGTGGCCAAAAATGACTTCGGAAATGAGCTATATGAGCTAAATGAGCAATGTAGTTGCAAATGTGCACCCAAGCAGTCGCTTTTCATGTTGCATCAAAATTGGCTGAACATATCTGAACATTAATTTGAGGCTGCAAGATGCTGCAAGTGCAAACATTATCCCAATGAACAAAACTTAAAAGCAACTTCCAGGGAAGAATCTGTTGAAGGACTTTGCGAATGCAAATCTTGCTTGGGTGCAAGGTGCCGTTTCACGTGGCATCAATGTCAAATTTGCTGCTCACATCCCCCTTCCAACACAACCCAAGCATTTCGATTTGGACTATCTCAGTGCGACTTCACAGCTCTCCACCCGGACTGTGCTACCCAGCAAGATGCTACCCGGCTCGGAAAGGAAAATGAAGTCACATTGAAAGGGCGAAGGGCAGAAGCTACGGCCAGGCCAGGGAAATGTTGTGTTCACCCTGTGGATGTCTTTAGCCAAGATCTGCACAACACTTCCCAGTATTGTGCTTGAAGTACCACAAGACAGGACTTACAGCCGTAAAGGGTTGCTCATTCTGATTTCGTGCACGCGGCTTGTTAACACCTATTAGCCTATTACCTCGCACATCACACAGCATTTCCAGAATTTATGGCGATGAGGAAAGCAAATACAATGATCGAAGCAGCTCTGAAAACAGCACTCTGCTTTCATATTTAGTTTGAGATTGCTAGCAATCCTAGGCAAACCCATACCTGTACTTGCGCTTGAGATCAGAGTTGTAATGCATGTCACATGCAGAGCTGATGTGCTGACCATGATCTGGGTTCTTAGTTCAAGCAGGAGAAATCTGGTCAAATCAGTGACAAAATGTGGGTCTATCACTCCTTCAAATCTGCCACCTCAAGAATCTCAAGCATCTCTCATGTCGTGTCTTATATCAGCAACTTCGACAGACTATTGCAATCTATTGCACAAATGCATAAAATAATCACAATAGCCAGCAAATGCTTTGAGACTGACTATCTTTCCCAACACAGTGGCATCAGCAGTTGCATGAACTCGTGCACCGCATCAATTTAGCAGCCTTGTGTTTTTCCAAGTCTTGCGCTTGCACTGTGGCGACACTGCACGACAAGTACTACCAATACATGTCGGGCA
>Ga0126342_10016718_pt1 | contig 12759 bp, 9 predicted proteins | sample Cyp1metagenome_FD_92528 | JGI IMG/M metagenome (GOLD analysis project Ga0126342, IMG submission 92528) | Coral microbial communities from Lord Howe Island, Old Settlement Bay, Australia - Cyphastrea 1 metagenome | ecosystem: Host-associated > Invertebrates > Cnidaria > Coral ...
GAGGAGGAGGAGGAGAGGAGGACGAGGCAGGAGGAGGCGGAGGAGGAGGAGGAGGAGAAGGAGGAGGAGGACGAGGAGGCAACTGACATAAAATCTAACAACCCTCACCTGGCAGGTGGGGAAAAAACATTATTTACACACGTTTAAGCCCCTGTTTAATGGATTGGTCACCATAGTCATTAAATTTTGGTTGCTTACATCAAATAGTGAATTTAATGTGATTTTCTCAGTATTGAATTACCCCAATGTACAAACAATTGTAACATACCCCATGTTAAAACGTACCCAATATTAACATTGGTTACCCTCTGGTTATTTAACATAGCCATGGAAGCCATGGCCCATGTATAGATGGTTTACCTATTAAAAATGATGATTTTCCATGGCTATGTTAAATAACCAGAGGGTAAATCCTATTAAATCCCATTAGATCCCACTAAACCACCATAAAATCCCATTAAACCACCATTAGATCCCATCAAACCACCATATATTGAATGACCCCCCAATGTTGGGGACCTCTCCTAAAAAATCCAATACGTTCCACCGTTCGGCTTTCTTTGGTGCAAGCTCGCTAGTTGATTCGGGGGAAGATGTTATATATATATACAGTAATCAGTATATATATATATACACTATCCCCATAGGATATCCAATATATGAATATTATCCTATAAGTATAGTTACATATAGATGAATATCTTATGAATATCATATGAATATCCCCAAAAAGGATGTATTGCTTTACTAACATTACACAACATGAGTCGTTAACATCGCCACCCAGCAGCGGCTGGTGAAGCGCGTGTAGGGCGTGTAGATGGGCGTGCGCAAGATCTTCTCGCACGCGCCCAACCTTGCCCCGGTGGTTTAAAAAAAGAAACGGCCAAAATCTGGGACTACAGCAGGAAATAGTGAAAAATGATGAAAAATGTGGACTTTGAAGCAAGCAAAACTGAGTTTTGACCAGAAATGAGGAATTGGCCAGCTAAAACCCGGGAGTTTACGAGCAAAAATGGTGGATTTAAGCAACAAGACTGGGCAGTGAAGAAACTGAATTTGGAATTTCAGCATCGAAGTTGGAAACAACGGAAGCCAGTGAGTGATTGGACCCCTCAGCGAACCAACTGGTGGCACTCATTTTTCAGATACCAAGTTGCTGTTACAAACAACACTCACAGGATCTGTTGGCAAGTCGAAAATAGAGCTTGGAGATGTTATTTGTGGTTGGATGAGTGAATTGTTCTGCAGCGCATTTCCATCTAACACTGAACCAAAGGAGGAAAATCATGCTCCTCACCCGTTTCTCGAGGTTCGGTTCAGTGTGAGTTTCCAGAGGAAAACAGTGAGGTACCATTCTTTTTTTTGGAGGCCGTAAGCAAAGCCTGGCTTTTTGTCAGTTCGTTAAATGAACGATTCAACCAGCAAGAGAGAATGGCCCCCTGCTTCAATATCTTCAGTTCATTCCCAATGATTCGATCAATGTCTGCACCACGATCAACCACTGCTCCGGGAGACACGTTGTGCAACTTCATGATGCTACCTGGTGAGGTGTGAATTTCACAAGGGGACCCAGAAAAACGCTGAAAAACAATGGATCAACGTCTGATGGAGGCCCTCACAAGTGGAAACTGATACTAGCAGCTACTAGCAGCATATCATCTGAAGCCTCTGTGGTTTTGGAGCGTAAAATTGCTCATTTACTTCGATGATTTCCTCCTTAGAAATGGTGATGTTATGTGATTTTCCATAGTTTGGTTAGTTTACTGGAGGGTAAAGAGTGATTCATCAGGATCCATAAGCCCACCATCAGGTGAAGTACTCCATCATAACACCATTCATATTTTGCCCCCACTATGCCCCACGTATCTTTGACCAACAAACGATCCAGATCATCTATACATGTTTATACATGTTTAATCTAAGATACACAGCCAATTCATGTTTGGTTGGCTAAAACATGCTAAAACCACCCATTCTCTGGATAAATGTCGTCATATTTCGCTCACCTAAAAAGTTTGGCCCTGAATTGGGATAGTTACCCAACCATGACGACGAGGTCGTTACAATGTACCAAGTTTTCCCATGACGAGTTCCTGACAGATTCCAACTCCCAGAAGTTGTTTCTTTTTCCAGCTCTTGGGGGTACATCTCCCCTTCAGAACATGAACTTGTTGGTCAAATATGTCAAATCTCAATCTTTGACTGCTAAAAAAAACACACAGAAAACGCCCATTATTTCTTGGTCAGATCCCCATGTTTCTTGCTTCAACGCCCCATTTTTGCTATCACATTTGCTGGTCATAAACCGAGGGTCGATCCAATTCGTTGGCCGCCGGAGGGTCGAGACCCCCCAACTTCGCGATGGAAAAGACCTGGGACCCGGGGACCGGCGGACCGGTGCAGCTCCATAGGCCATTTTGTTGGGAAATCCCAACGGGGTGATCCAATGTAGTGGTTGCTGGTTGGTGGTTGACCTACCTACCATTGGTTGGGAATATACTGTTAATATATGGTTAATATTAATGGTTATTATATGGTTAATGATGGTTAATAATCATCTGGTTGGTGGTTTTTCGCCAGCTACCCCTCTGAAAAATGATGGACTGAAAGTCAGCTAAGATGATTTTCGATTCCCAATATGAATGGAAAGTCATATCATCCATTCATGTTCCAGTCACCACCAACCAGATATAGTTATATGATGTAATATCCATTATTATTATCCATTATTAACCATTATTCACCGCTATTAACCACTATTAACCACTATTAACCACTATCAACCACTATCAAAGTATCGGGGCTCGAGTCTATCCGCTCTAATGAAAGGGGGTGAAGTCACCAAAAATCGGGGATGATACGGCCCAATCTCTGGAAAATTGCTGGGAAAAGATGGGAAAGGCTCGTCCCAAAAACGAGGACGAACCTTAGGCAAAATGGGCTGATTTCTGGGCAGGGCAATCGTTAAGTTGAGATTTCACCAACAAACATGGTGGAAAACCACCAGTGCTTGTTGGGAAAATCATAATGAACAGGTGCACTCTGGGAAATTGCAAGAATTTTAATGATGAAAAACAATTTTCCTTTTAAAAAGATATGGAAAAAACTGGTGAAAAAGTGGTGGATATCCTCCAAACTGTAGATACATCTGGCTTACAGTACCTAAAACATTGCTGATTGGTGGGTGTCCCAAAAATATGCTCGCCATCTCAACCAATCATCCCTTTGGAATGGTTAAGAAACTTCAAGACATACCCTCTGGTAATTTATAGCTATTGAAAATGGCCATAGACATAGTGGATTTTTCCATTAAACATGGTGATTTTCCATAGTTATGTTAGTTTACCAGAGGGTATGTGAAACCACCAACCAGATGGTATCATTCAATTTGTTAAAGTTTCTTCGAAGGAGAGGTCTGTATTCGCGGTACACAAGTGGCTGGTTGATTAGTCCAGCTAGGATTGTCCCGACAGTTTCAAATGGGGGACACCCAAATATACCCTCTGGTAATTTAATATAGCTATGGAAAATGACCCATTTGTAGCGGATATACTTTTACAAAATATTACAGAATGGTAATTTTCAAAAAATTACTAGAGGGTATATGATCATATATGAGAATTTCGGAACATCTGAAAAACCATGGACTCCTAGAAATACAATATAGAAACCATAGATAGAACCATAGTGAAAATCTATGATACATGACAAACCCTAAATATATACACATATACATATATACATATACACATATATGCATATATATATACATACATACATATATATATACATATATACATATATACATGTATACGTATATACATATATACATATATACATATTTACATATATACACAAATACACATATACACATATACACATATACACATATACATATATACATATATACATATATACATATATACATATATACATATATACATACGCTCTGGAAATATATCCAAAAAAACAAGTCTCTATTATCATCTTCCCATGTAAGTTGCCACTTTTTGCGGCGCTTGCATTGCAGAAAGCCCATCTTTCATGGGATGATCTGTGTTGACACACCGACACATCATCACCATTGTTTCCATATTATGCATACATATATATATGTATATATATATGTATGTATGGAGGTTTAATGGAAACAATGGTGATGTTTTTTCATAATGGTGATCTATATGGAAACTACGACTATATTAATCATTGTTGATATATATGGTGATGTTATTATCAATGGTGATTATAAATGGTGATTATACATGGTGATTATAAACTATCTATATGGAAACTAATGGTGATGTTATTATATATTCATTGTTGATTATAAATGGTATCTACGAAAAACTATTGGATCACTGGGTTCGATGTTTCTTCCCGTCATATGGTAGTTTCATAGGTAACCCATCACCATTTTCTTATGGGGGATCCCCAGTCGTCACCATGGTTGTTTCAATGCTAAGTCATGGTCTTTCCTATCCGGCCGCGCAGAGAACCACAAAGATTTGGTTCATTTGCCATGTATCTCCTATATAATATTACCATATAGAGTAATTAGATGTCCAAAAGTCATCAACGAAAAGGGAACTGGATTTAACTTACATCCAGTTCTAATTATATAGACTTACATCACCCAAAAACCATATATCTGGGTAGATTATAATATTTCACTAACCTGAATAGTTCGGCCATTTGGGGACGATTTCCCTTAAAAACCATGTTATAATTTACCAAGATATATCCACAAAAAATCACCCAAAAAGTGGGGATCTCCCTGGGTCCAAGCCACTGAGCTGTTCAAATGTTGCAGTTCATGGAGCACTTGCAGCGGTCGATTCGCAGCTGACTGGGACAAGATCCGTTCCTCAGGGCTTCGGGGCTTTTGACCGAAACCGGTGTCATCAAACATACCTATAATTAATGGGGTATATGACGGTGTATACTACTACTATAAGTTATGGAATATAACATGATTGTTATCAAACATAGTATTTATCATGGTTTGATTATATGATAATAGTCATATAATTAAATGGGGTATATACTACTCAATGGTTATTATAGTATAACTATAGGTTATTATCATAGTATAATCTAATATAGGTTATTATACCTATACTTCTCTTATATAATCATGGTTAATTAATATTCTGTGGTGCAATAACCATCTTGAAAAATCATGGAGTTCGTGAATGGGAAGGATGACATCCTATATATGAAATGGAAAATAAAAAATATTTGAAACCATCAACCAGGGAAGTTCCACAACACAATGGCTATAAAAATGGGAAAATCCTTAATTACTATGGGGAATTTTCCATGTTTGATTACCGGAGGGTCCAAGTTCAAAAAAGTGCAAAAATCATGCTGGTTAGAACTAGAATCTAGAAACTCAACGATTCAATGGCAACTCCAGGATCCTAAATTGGAGGTACATACCATATATAAGGCCTATTGTTCAGGCCTATGTAAGTGAATATCCCAACAAAATATGGCCAAAAATATGGTACTAACGTACCTCCATTTTAGGATCCTGGAATTTCCATTGAACGATGCAGATCATGTTTCTGAGATCACAATTGATCCAATGGATTTCGCATACCCAATCCGGCTAAACCATCTGGGGGATTCTACCATCATCTTTTTTAGCCGGTGCAGTCAACTGCACCCTCTGGCAATCTAAGAGTTGATCTATCCCAATGTTCATTTATCTGGGTAAATTACAATAAATCACTCAACTGAAAAGTTCGGCTATTTTGGAATGATTCCCCTTACTAACCTTTAATCCAGTAAGGTCGCAGTGAGGTTGTTATAATTCACCCAGATTTCTGGCCTGCTCCTGGCCAGCTCTCCCTGACCGATCGTCCGTTCTGGGTTGACCAACCACCACCTGACTCTCTTCGACACATTGCAGGTCCCAAATCCGGCCCAATTCAGCCTGGAGGCCGGGCCCTGGTCAACCCAGATATGTCTTGGGGGAAGACTGGCTATATCTTAAGAGGAAAAAAGACCATAGTCATACTGTCATACCCAAAAACAAGTGGCTATGATTCAACCATAATCAGTTAGAACAACATAGAACAAGCCAGACATGTAATCATGGGTCTTGAAGCAGTATACTGTATACTTTCTTGTATACTGTAGGGTTGAAAACGAGAAAAATTTGAAGCCACCAACGACCCCGTTGTGATGAGTTGTGTCAAGCAGGATCCATCCGGCTTGTTGACCATTTAAAAAGGGCTGGGAGTTCAACATGCTTATGACAACCAGCATGACACTAACCAACGCAGAGTGGAACCTGGGTCTCGACTTGCTTCGGCCAAGTAGAAAAACCATCCATCCATTTGGAGATTTTCATAGAATTGGATGATGGGAAAATTTACAGGAAAGCCCTATGTTTGATGGTAAAAACCATGGTTTCCTGTAGATTTTCCCTTAAACCAATCCAATGAGATTTACGAAGGTCGCTAAGTCGTCGCCATTTGGGTGATATCTTTTCGTTGATCCTGCAGCCGCAGCCAATGATCCCCAAGATTGCCATCAGAAAAATATTAGGCCATACCTTGGATTTGCGGGGTTTTTGGCAAACCCAAAAAAAAGATAGATTTCTGTAAACTCCTACTAAAACTATTGGTACATTTCACCTCTGCATTTTTTGGGGGAGCTACTTACAGACCATGGACAAGCACATCCCCAAACACAGGTCATATCCGCCATGTTCATCCATGTACCGCAAATCCCAATGATAGATTGGTTTTTTGGTAGCCAAAAAGTGACTTACTATAGTTACTATAGTCATTGTGTTTCTTATAGTGAGGTACTATATGGTACTATAGTTCTCTATCTTTTTTTTGAGGCTTGCTATACTGGAGATGGCCTACAAGCCCTCACCTGAAAGGCTCTGCCGGCGGCTGTGCGGACATCTTCTTCCTTTTCCCATTCACCTCGGACCGGCGTTTTCCAAACGGCTCATTTCCAAAAAGTAACGGGCCTTAAATGCATGGAAAAAATCAAAATCTTTTTTAAAAAAATACGAATGATGGTCAACCAATCCTAAAAAAAGAAATCATGGGATCATCGTTAACCATGATTAACCATGATAACCTAAATCATTTTCACATTATCTGTTTGGGAGGTTGGTTTAAAAAGACATCCGATTTGCTGTGACCAGAAAATCGGTACCCAGGTACCAGCGCAACGACGAGATGGGATAAACTCATCATCCCGACCATGAAAAAAAAGAACGGGTGAATAGCCAGTTACACAATAGCCATGAATAGCCAGCTACCAACAAAGATTTTTGGCGTCTTTTTCTGGAATTCGGGTGAGTTTGAAGATTTTTAAGCCAGTTACACACACATGAGATAAGCCACTGGATAGGAACGATAGGAACCTATCACCAGGACTTGAGATGACTTGAGCATCTTTTCTGCGGCTGGAATGCTCTGTACCAGATTCCGTCGCAGGCGCACAACGGCCGGAACTGGCTGGAAATCTCATCCAGGAAAAGCACCTAAGCCTTGGACACCCTTCCACCTGAAACTTCAGTGGCAAACAAAACCCATGATTACCTCATACAATTTTCCGCAACATCATCTCCGATTACAAGATTTCTTCCAGTCAAGATCGGATCTGCCACTCTGCAGAAAATATGCCTATCACTCTAACCTTCTGCGCTTCATCGGCAGCAGTGCTTCACCGTTCTCCCTGAGATTGTCGCAAACCTTTGGCGGAATCCCGGGATACGCGTCGCAGCCCGGCTCGGGCAAGCTGATGCGGATGCTTCGCGCGAAGCCGCGCACCACGTGGCCCTTTTTGGACTTCGGGGGAACGACCGTGTTCCTGCGGAAATCCATGGGAAATGTCATAGCCAGCAGTGAAGATATGTCAGGTAAATTGGGAAAGGGCAATGGATGAGATTTTTCAAGTCAAACCACTGATGGGCGAAACATACTGCATATCTCTCGGAGGGAGATCTCAACAGATCTGGTTTGTTCGTGTTTATCATTGTTGGATAACCAATGAGAAGCCTCAGAACATTGAATTCTACACCCATTCACCATGTATGAGCTTTTGTTGGATCATTAGCAGGAGCAGGGCGATTCAACTGACAAAGTCTGAAACAACATGGCCATTGTCGTTAAACAAACCTCTTGTTCAATATGGCTGATTCAGGACTCCCCCAGCTTTACTGAATCCCCAAGTCTTTTCACTAGTTCCTGCGTAAACTGTCAATCCTTGCTGACAGAATCCCCCATAAATGACATTAGTTATATGGCTTACTAGAGGGCAATTTCCAATTTATGGCTATAAATCAAACTGATCATCACATCAAAATAGATTTCCAATAGATGTCCAACAAAACATTACCCTCTGGTAAACGTTTACATAACTAACATAACGAACTGGAAAATCACCATGCTATAAATGGCTAAATCCACTATGTCTTATGTTTACCAGAGGGTATCATCATCGCTGAAAGATTTCCATCATTTGATGTCGCCATAGGCTGGAAAATCCGAAGCCAGCCTTTGTTCGCTGAGGCTATCCCAGCTGTGATGACACCTGAGGCTATCCCATTAAAATATCCATTATGAAACATGATATCATTGCAATAATATAATGGATATTTAATGGGATCATGTTTCATCATGGATATTTAATGGAATATTGGAGCAATGGATATGGAGTATTAAAAGTCCCATTGCAATTCCACTAAATATCAATGGATATATCCCCATTATGGAACATCAAATATCCATAAAAAATCATTTCCAGTTTTCCACTAAATATCCATAAATTACAATCCATATTACAGAATATCATAAATGTCCACTAAATATCCATAAAATCATAAGTTTTTCCACCAACATCCACCAACTTCCAACCGCTCATTTAACCGCTCCGCGGCGTCCTCAGCAAGGCGCTCTGCGCGTTCTCCGCGGACCCCACGAAGCGCAGGTCGAAATGCAGCGCCCAGCCTTTGTTCTGCGCCAGGACATTGCCTTCCACTAGGGCCTTGGCTGTTTGGAATCAATGGAATCAATGGAATCAATGGCCATTTCAGGAACCAGGATGGAGCCCCCCTTCGAAAGCGAAGCTAAGGTGCCTTAGAAAAGTGGCTGAATTTTATGGTTTATGGTAGATATAAGTACACTTAATGGGCTTATAAACCAGTTTATAGTTTCAGGAACAATGGTGACTTCATAGGATGTAAAATCGGAAAATCCATCTATAAATGGAGATGCTGTAGGGATTTTTGGAGATGTCATCTGATTTGACATGATTGACCCTCTGGTAAACTGACATAGCAAAGCTAGCTATGGCCCATCCTTCATTGATCTTGTATGAAAAAGGCGGGTTTTCCCCGGCTATGTGAGTTTACCGGAATGTAAATTGAATGTACCTACCGTATATACAAGATATATATATATATACTGTGAAACCGGCACTGGCACCAAGCGCAAGAAAACATGAATGAAAAATGCAACTTGTCGCAGCTCAACGCGCTCTTTGCAGAAGGCAAAACGCATATCCCATGGGCCCAAAATTGGGGCCACAAATTTGGAAGCTGGGCTACCAATTTTAGTATTGTGGCCCCGTTTTTGGGTCCAGAATCTGGCCCCTGTTTTGGGGCCACAAAACACAAACAGGAGCTATTCAATACGGGCAGCAAGTGCGCTACTGCCGCCGCAAGCAGACAGCAGCACATATCCGTGATACTCCGGGGGTACAATGCGGAGAAGCTTGCTTTACCACTTATTTGAAGCTCCGGTTTTGGGGCCTTGGGCCCACCTAGGCTTTGAGAAAAAGTGTCCCCAATGCCTTAATAAAAAACCCACCAAGACATGAGGTACGAATCGCAATGGCTTGGACGTGAAACTACTAAGCATATCGCGAGAAACTACTAAAGCACGAGTTGCGAATCACAATGACTTGGACGCAGAACTACTAAGGAGCTCATGAAAAACTACTAAGGCGTGAGCTGCCAATCACAATGGCCCGGACGCAAAACTACTAAGAATGTCCCTCAAAATTGAAGAAATGAAGAGGATACAATTACTTTTTTATCCTTTGGAGCAGTTTCTTAGTAGTTTTGCGGCCGAGCCAATACGAATTGCGAAATCGTCCTTAGTAGCTTTTGAACGCACTCTTAGTAGCATTGCGGCCAAGCCAATACGAAATGCGACACCGTGCTTAGTAGCTTTTGAGCACATTCTTAGTAGTTTTGCGGCCAAGCCAATACTGCTTCCGCGTGATGTATGTGGATACGCGCACGAGAACATGGCCCCGCTAATCAACGTTGCCACTCACAAAAGCCAGTCTTGCTGCCTTTCCTGGTGTAGCTGCTTTGCAGAGGGCGGAAGTAAGTCAACTTTGATGTCTGGGGGTGCCGGGGGTTGCGCCCAGGGTCCTGTACTCTGCCGCTGGCTGTGCACATGTCTTTGCATTGCTTGTGGAAGCCAAAGTTCAACCTCGCATGCTTGCTGCAGAACAGCACGGGCATCCCTGCACCTTTTGAAACGTTCCTTTGGCTTGCGTTGCGACGCGGGCCCATTTTTGGGGCTGTGGGCCTGCATGCTTTTTGCCTTCCTTCACTGCGTACCCTGCATGTAGAAAAAAAATATATATATATATATCTATCTATCTACCTACCTACCTATCTATCTTTTAGGGCTATGTAAGGGAATATCCCCACGAAGTATGGCCTGATAAATGGTACAGTATAGTACCTCCATTTTGGGGTCCTGAATTTCCCACTGATTCGAAATGCAGTTCTAGTGAACGAAGTGGATATATTTCACCAGAGTTATAGGGGTCCCATATCCCAACTTGCGATTAGCTTGATTTCATCATGGTTATACCCATTTGTAACCTCAACTGCACCCCCTAAGTAGTGGCTAATAAAGTGGCGGTCATTGGGGGTACAATTGGGGTTATAATTTGGGATATTGATACAACAAATACTTGGAGATATTTGGCCAAGCAGTTTATTGGAAGTTTAATGAACACCAAATAGGGAATTCATCAATCAAATGGGGTTGGTTTAATTGGGGAGTACAACCATTGGGATATTTCATGGGACAACCAACAATCATGGGATATACTGGGGACTAACCATGAACTGGATCAAACGGAGGGTATAACGGTATAACCAACAACCACCTATACCTGGGACTATAACGAGGACATTATAGGAGATATAGTGGAGAATTGGGGATATACCTGACTTTTTTTTGGGCCTGACCGCTTTTGATTATAGGGTGATATGTTTGTTCCACCTGGTGGGGACGCGAAGTACCGCATCAAGTGGGAATCCCTATCAACCAACTTTTTGGCACCGGGCTGATTTACGCATTAAAAATGGAAGTTTTACAGTGTTGCTCCACCCATTTCCCCCCCACCCCTGTGGCTATGATTCACTTCTGGTCTGGTTGGAGCAACCCTGTTTTAAGTCGCAAAAAAAAACTGCAAAAATGTTGATTTCACCGGCAAAAAAGGCCTGGGTCGTGACACATCCCCACGGCCGCCGAGAGGCTGAAACATCTTGCAGCAAGAGACCACGACCGCTACAGCTCACCGAGTTATTGGCAATGGTTCCAGTGGCATCACTTCGCCCTGCAATGTGCTGGCCAAAAACGGTCATCGGATCCGTGGTTTATAATCCATATATTATATATAATCCGTATAATCTCATATAGAAATGTTAATATTCCATATATATATATATATATATAACTCATAGATATTCCATATATATGCATATATGTACATATGTATATATATATAATATATATATAATATGTTTGGGGGTGTTTGACCCATTGACTGAGTGGGATGCACCTTTGGTCAAGTCACATGGCATGATCTTTCGTTGGGTCCCTGGTAACCCACTGCCGGTTAAAGTAAACAGACCATTTGGGGATGGTTTATACCACCCATCTATGGCAATATTGGGGATGGTTTATGATTGGGTTAAGCTATGTTAAGCTTATATAAGTTCTCTTAGCGGAATGGATGGATCACCATCCCCCAATATGGGTATAATATAACCAGCTTTTTGACGGAATTCGGCGTAAGCGAAGTCGCAGCAACAACGCCCCTTCCCGGTTAAGGGGGGTACGAGGTGTCAGAAAGGAGGCAAGCTGCGCGAATTCCACAGAGTCAAACCCCAAGCACTGGTGGCGGGTATCTGACCCCCTACAATACACAGCCATGACAGGAGGATGTGACAAAGCATCAACTACTACAGGTGAGTCGCCTCGCAAAGCAGCCCCTCTGCATTGAAAGCAAAGGCATAACATCAACAGCTCACGACTGACATTATCGGCATGAAATATAGCATGTGACGTGAAGTGACCACATTCTGCGGCCCCCAGTTTGAATCAATGTAATGTGACAATGTCAAATGGAAAAGTCCAAAGGCAGCACAGGCTGCGGACACATGTGAAACTAATCACTTTGTTTTTGTGCCATTCCGAATTGGCAACAGCACTGTAAGCGTTTGTTCCATTGGCCCACGGCTCCCAACTCGGCATACAGTCTTGATCCATCATGAGGTAAACAAAAATCACACGTGGTTGCACTGAAGGTAGGCACCAGAAGGCTTGCGGTTTTCCATAAACAACAACAGTCACAGCAGGTTTCGCCGGTGTTGTCAACAATGCACTCCGGACACAGCGCAGAAGGTCTGCACACCGATGTCAGTACCAAGAATCAGGACGATGTCAGGCGTTCAATTCCAAGTAGGAC
>Ga0126342_10016719_pt1 | contig 12758 bp, 13 predicted proteins | sample Cyp1metagenome_FD_92528 | JGI IMG/M metagenome (GOLD analysis project Ga0126342, IMG submission 92528) | Coral microbial communities from Lord Howe Island, Old Settlement Bay, Australia - Cyphastrea 1 metagenome | ecosystem: Host-associated > Invertebrates > Cnidaria > Coral ...
ACTGCTCCTTGGCAATCTTCTCACGCTGCAAATCTTTTCTTTGGGCTGCAGCTGCGCGGTTGGCACGTTGGCGCTCACGCCTTTTCTGTGCTTTGCTCAGCTCTGCCTCCTCCACCTCCACGATGGCGCCTTCAACTTCTTCAGCAGGGTGTGAAGGCTGACTAGGGGCCGACCCAGCACCTTTCCTTCGATCCTTCCGCGCGGCCGATGCCAGTGTGTTCTGAGCATCAATCTGCGCCACAAGTTTCGCTTCTTCTTGGGCTTTTTGGATCGCACGTTGCCGCTGCGCCTCCTGCTGTGCAGCTGCAGCTTGAGCACGTTGCCTTCTTGCCTCCTGATGCACCATGAAACAAAATTGAAACAAGGCGTTTCCGTCCTCTCCCAAACAGCTAAAGAAAACCAGGAAAATGTGCAGCATGAAAATCATCAATCCCGATGCGAATCTGTGGAATGGAACATGCTCTCATACAAAAACCTTGGGCCCCAGAAGAGACCAAAAAACCCTTTTGCAAGCGCTCCTCAAGTCTGGCCGCCTCCTCAGCTGTCAGCTGCCGCGGTCTCGTTTCTGGCTCTCGCAGCTCTTGGCGGCGCCGCTGCAGCTGCGCATGCGGGTCGATTGGGATCCCACTCTCGAGGAAGATCCTCGCCTGAATTGGCAAGCACGACAGCTATGGGTGGTTCTATGATGACTGAGTGGCTTCACTAATCATGTGCTCCTTGCGGGGGCTGGACTTCATGTTGGGTGCTTGCAAGATCAGAACCAGCCTGCTCTTGGAAGGACAGCTCCCGAAAAGCTGGGTACACATTGGCGCCGACATCTTCGCTATTCGGAAGGAACTCTTTGAGGACCAGGGCTGCATGCTGCCGCGCCTGTCCCTCTGTGCATTTCATGTTCTTACAACAGCATTCCACACACTGCCCCAGCGCTTTGTCACAGACTGTGCACACTGGTTTTCTGCATTGATCGCAGAAACACCCCGTTGGCAGCCCGCACCACATGCATGGTGGTGTCACCACTATGTGTCGACCGCCAGCAATGAGTCGACGTTGCTCAGCCTGCACCTCGGCAGTGATGGCTTCCCTGGCCTTGGGCCTTGTGACGCGCTTCCATCTGGAAGCGGTCTCTTTTGCAGTTTTTGGAGCAGCTTTGGGCACTGCTTTGGGCGCAGCAGCTGTCACCTCATCATCCGATTCCGATGGTGGGCTCAAGAGGTAGTCCAAGGCAGCCTCATCGATGGGCACTTCTTTTCCGTCCACGACCAGGAACGGCATTGGAGCAACGACGACATGAACAGTTCAGGGACCCTTGAGCGATCTGCAGCCTTTCCATTGAAGGTGCATAATATGCATAATGGAAGGGTACTGAGTACTGGCTGGTGCTGGGTGTCAATGTGTGACCCGCTGTGGTTTGCAAGCTGTTCTCACTAGCCGTCCCTGGGATGCTGAAGCCAAACAGGCTCTTCGCAGGAAAGGTCACACTTTTCCAGGGCTGCTCACCGAGATGAACGACGCATCTTGAACAACAAAAAGGTGTTCATATTGTTTAGCGCACCAAGTTAAAAGGGTTCTCCAAACATCTTTTCCGTCATGAAAGTCATTGACTCTTTTCGCTCACAATGCCAGGCACTCCTGGAAGACACTCGTTTTTTTCCCCTCAGTCAGGCATTCTGAAGGGGATATTCCATACAAGGAATACGATCTCAAGGGACAAGTGGTGCATGGCTGCCATCTCCATTTTCTGCGGATCAAAGGGCCTCGAGTCACTCGAGTCGTGCGAACGCGACATCTGCTGGTTGCCTCAGGCCATACCAGGGATACCATGGACAAGTTGCCCAAGAAGTAACTGGGACTTGTGGGATGTCCAAATTGCTTCGGCAGCTCAAGATATTCCAAATTGGTTGGGAAGTTCGCTGCGTTGGCAGAATGGTGTTTTTGGGATAGGAAAGCAATCTTCGTGCAATGTGGAGCTGAAAAGACATGTTTGGGGCTTCCCACTTTTGAAATATCAAGTTTTGGGATACCCTGTTCAGGCTGTATGTCCAAGCTGTGCAGGGATCATGCTCACTCGGCAAGGAAGACAATCAAATGCTTTGGCAAGCTTGCGATCAAGCAACGTTCATTACCATGCTGGCCCCTGTCACACGCGCTGGACCTGGGAAAATGCAAGGAGAACAAAGCGACAAAAAGACCAGAAAACGGGAAAAAAAGTTCCGTGACACATCACGATGCTTGCCCAAATGCACACGGCGATCGAATCATGAAAAACTGACTGGCACGTTCGAACGTGTATGTGGAATCATGCGAACTGACTGGCACTCACTGAGTGTCTATCAAACTTGTATTGGGCAACCCATGGTCCAGCAAAGCAGTAGGAGAGCTCCCACTGTTTCAAGAGTTTCTGAATGGCTGTGCAAAAAACAATTGAGTCATGACATGATTTACTCTAAACATCCCTAAACTAGCAGATTGAATCTGCAATTCTATCCGTATCTCTTCAGTTCCGCATGACGTGTTTCTGCATTTGTCCTTCATCCTGAGGACGTGGCCGGGAGGTTTCAGCGATGGGTTAAGTGCTTGCTGGATCGGAAAGTGAAACCTTCCAAATGCGCCACCAACAATTCAAATGACAAGGACCAAAATAACAATTGTTGTCTAAATTGTTGTTCTAAACGAATTGGAAAACTCAATCTGCAAACTAATTTTCCTATTCAACCGGCTTTTAGGTTGGCCACTGGCACTCAAAGCAGATGCCAACTTCCAAAATGTTCATGGAAAATGGATTGCTTACTCACCGAAAACAATGAAGGAACCAATGCAAAATCAGGAATGCAAATGAGGAAGCTATACTCTCAATTGCACCGGATGCGGCAGAGAGGTGGAAACTCCGTCAGCACTGGCACGCTGTGGAGGAAGCACTGAAAACATTCTGAATTAAGTCCAAGACAATGAAGATGATGACTCCCAGCTGCACCAGTCCCATACTTTGCGCTTCTCCTGTTTGCGGGAACGTGACACCCTGTCAAATCAAAATTTGAATGAATTAGAAGAGTAAAGAAAAGAAAAGAAAAAAGTGTCCACTGGACTGTACAGTTCAGAACAAGGGCATCAAATTTCTCATGTCGACAAGCAAAACATGTCAAAACAAGCACTCTTGAAAAGTAGCATCGGTGCATCGAAAACTGATGCGCCTGCCTCAAGCGATGGCGCTTCCGATTTGAATGTCATGTGATGGCTTCGCCTGCCAAAGTTGACTGTTGACTATGTTGACTGGTGACATGCAAACCATGGAAAACAATGGTGTGTTGACCATGGTTGAAACCCATGAATATCTGTGGTCAGTTCAGAATAGTTCAGACAGAGTTTCATATGATACATATGACATAGACATTGGCAACTGGGGGGTGTAAACCCCAAGATACACACTACAGAATGCGAAGAGTAGCGATCTGGCCTCTGCTCACGGATGATCTGATGGGTGAGTCACTCATGGCATCAATCGCATCATCCACCTGCGATATCCAATGGCCGTTATTAACCCACACACGTCACCATAGTTCACCATCTGTCATTTGCTGCTTGGTTTAGACCTTGGTTAGAGATTGCTGATGTCCCTGAAAATTGGAATCTTTGCTATGAAATAGATATTTGCACCATGATCATTTGCTCCTTGAGACTGCCTTAAAAAATACGAATCTTCCGGTTGGATCTCCCAAATGGTAGCTAAACCAATGGGAAACCAACTCAGAAAATCCCCAGGATCAACAGAAGCTGGCTGCTCCACCGGGCCACCAGGCCACCAGCATCGTGGCCGAATCCATGGGGGTCACCTGGGTCACCTGGCGGATATTTTTTGGGAGCAACCCCAACTGCAGAAATTCTGCCAAGAAAGACTTCCCAATTTTGGGAGTTTTGCTTGTGAATGATCTGAAATGATCTGAATGAGCACAAAACAATACAAAAAAAACAAAAAACAGCCGTCAGATCCGTCAGCAAATAGAGCCAGTGGTGCTTAAAATCATCGACTCGGACCGTGCCAACTGGAGGATTGCTGCCTTCAACACTGCACATTTTTTCCGCCTTGGGCCACCTTGGCCACCTTGGCCGAATGGCAAAGTACCGCTTTGCAAAAGCGTCGGAATCCGTCGGACATGGCTCTGACTGTTCCACCATCTTCCCTGCTACTTCTTGGGTCTTGACTGGAGCTGCAGGAGCTGCAGGTCCGTGAGGTGGATATAGGTGGATGCTTCCAGATGGTTCTGGTGAAGTTGCTGAGTTCATCCCGGTCGCCTTCAAAAAGACATTCTCTCAACATGCTGCACTGTCTCTTTGAAAATGAAAATAGATGAAAATAGTACAAACATGTGTAAAATAGTTGGGTGCATTCAAATCAAATCGTATCGCATCGAGCTACCGGAGCTCTTGAAGCTCTTGGCGAATGCTCGAGCGGATTCGATTCGAGCTGGCAGCTTCGTGCCACGCGTCCTCGCTCAAGGAATGTTCAGCAGCAGATTCTTCTGAAACTGTATATCTAGCTGCCTGTAGCAGGTCTTGATCAAAAGATATCGAAAAAATCTCGACAGCATACCACAATTTGCAACATCCCTAAGCATTGCACTACATTGCAACTAGATCACCAAAAAAAACAAAGCGCGCTATGCGTGTGCTATGCGCGTGCTATGCGTGGTAAGGGTTTCAGCCTAAGGCACTGCGTGCCCCGCTCTGGCATCTTGAAGACGCTGCCGGCGAAGCACTCGCTTTGCTGCAGATCTGCTGCCTGAAACACGATTCGATAATATTCGATACATCAATGATACATCGATACACAAACGAATACACAAACGATATGTTGACCTGAGATAACCTGAGGTAACCTGTCGACTTGGTACCTCCAGGAGTTCCAATGCCAGGATGGTCTTGTGGGTTCACAAAGACGATGGTCCCAGGTCCAGGTGCCACCGAATCACGAAGCCGTTGCTGGCGTGGCGACATGTGACCGAAACAGTGGAAACAAGTGGAAACCAACCGACAGTTGAAGGGAAAGTGATGGAAAACTGGGGGAAAACAGGGGAAAACTGACACATTTATAGAAAAAAAAAAAAAAAACTGTTGGCAACTCATGAAAACTCGCCGGGAGCACGAATCCTCCCCATGGCACCAAAGAAGGAGACATATGGCCAGTGAGACCAGGTCCTGTCGACTTTGTCATACTTTGTCACTGTATGTTCCGATGTGGAACTGTCAGGATTCCAATTGTCACTGCCAGCTGCAGGCACCTCGCCCTGAAGCCTTAGAACATCTTAGAACCAGTGCAACACGCCAAAACTCTGCACCATGCAGATCAGAAACTGTCCCAAGATGTCTCAAAAACAGTCAAAATGCAAAGAGATATCAAATGATATCAATAGATGTGTCGGTATATGACATGAAGTGGCAAGGCCACAAGCAGCACCTGGCGGTCTTCAATTTCTTCCAAGCTACGGCAGTCTCTGCGTAGGCTCCCAGATCTGTGCCCCAAGTAGGTGAATCTTGATCAGCCTGGCAGGGGATTTTGAAGGCACTTTGGGGTGAAGCCTGGCAGGCTCACCAGTCACAAGCGATCTTGGCCCCAGCTATTTCAAGCTATTTGACCCTGTTTGAAGCAGAAAGGCCAAACCCAACATGTTTGAAATGTTTGAAATCCGCTGTGGTTGCCTCACTCCCATTGCTCATGTCAGAGCTGTGGTTGCTCCTTTGGCTGCTTCTTTGGCTCGCACTTCCAAAGTTGCCACTCGTCCGAGCTTCGATTCTTGGCACTTCGACTCTTGCGGCGGACTTTTTGGAGCCCACCTCAGCTGTCTGAAGATCTTGATGATGAAACAACTCGTCACCACTCTCCTCACTCTTCTCACTCTCCTCTGCACGAGCGCCAGGAGCAACAGGAGCACCAGCACTGTCAAGTGAATCTCCGCTCTCCAAGTCTTCGCTGTCACTGTCTCTGCGTCTTGCCGGTCTTGCCGGTCTTGCTGGCGTCTCCTCCTCCTCCTCCTCCGAAGTGTCTGAAGGAACTCGGCGAAGCTGTTTTGCCTTGCAACAGCAGTGCCACTCAGTGCGATAGCGCTGCCATGCCACAACTGAACTGAGACAAATCTCACAGCCGTCCCGGCCTTGTCTGAAGGTTTCGCCACAGCTGGGCTTCTGCCACTTCCATCACTGCCATCACTTGCATCGCTTGCATCGCTTCCTTCCCAGCCTTTTCCCTGACTTTCTTCACCTTCACTCTCAGCTTGCGTCTGTCGCCATGGAGGATCTACAAGAAGAGCCTGGAAACTGAAACCAACCAGACATGAAAAAAATGTGTTGACGAAAAGCATTAAATAAACGTGAAGTTCACATGAGAAGGGTTCCAAGGCCCCAACGGAAAATTCCACCTTCTGCGGTTTCCTGATTCTCATGTGACTTGTGGATCGATTGGCAGCAAAAACTAGCAACATGACCTGCTGAGGAGGCGAGTGTAGTCCAGGGAATGCGGCGGGTACTTCCAAATCCTTAGCCGTATCCGTAGGCAGGGCTCAGGAACAAACAGCACACCATGTTCTTTCAGCATCCTGCCACTGGGTCTATCTGCTTGAATTCATCACACATCATGGGACGCAAATGGATCTGTTGCAGTTGAGAGTCTGTTCAGTCTCAGTTGCCTCAGTTGCCGCAGCCTGGGCAGTCTTTGGGTGAATGCGCTCCTGCGTCGATGTCTGTTCCCATGGAAGAGGCAGGCCAGGCAGGGCCTCAGATGATTGCCATCCGCGAACTGCCAGCAACGGCCGAAAAAACCGAAGATGTTAAGCACCAACGAGCTCTCGGAGCTATGCCATCTATGCCGCCATGAATCGCTTAAGAAGTTACTTCCAGGTGCAGATGGCATGACTTCACCAGCATCGAGTTCCGCCTGCCTGAGATGTGGAGCCAGTGACCAAAAGATCCATAGAAACTGCACCAAAACTGACACGACTGTTCCGCACATCGCCATTGCCATGGCCTCCGGCGGGCTTCGCGAGCTTCTTTGACTCCACGCTCCTGTGTGTCTAGGAAAACATGAGAATCTCAGAATCCCAGAATCCCAAAAACACAGGAGGGTTTCAACTTGAGGATCTTCAGAATCCTCATACTTCAGCTTCAAACAGCTTTCAATCTCACAACATCTCACAACATCTAAACAGATCTAAACAGCTGCAGCTCCGCTCCATAAATTTGGCAAAATCCACCAGCAAATGCAAGTGCACATGTCACAATCATATCAGCCCCAGCCCCAAGTGACAAGCTGCAAAGCCTCAACATGCTCACCTATGAATTGTTTAAAGCGACTCAAGTGTTCTACCCTTGCAAGATGAGAGCATAATAGCATATAATAGCCATGGCGGTCCATAAGGTCACAAACATGCAGCTGTTATGAAATTTCCAGTTGTCATGACTTTATCACTTCCAGTGAGGTTTCTTGTTGGGAGCCGGATATTCGGCCAGATTGACGCGCCTGCGCACCCTCTTGCACGACCTCATCCAACTCTGTCTCCGCAGCCAAAGTTGGAAGTTTACCATCTGGATGCGTCGAAACTTTCAAATCTTTCAAAGAAACCAAAACAGAAATGCTGACATCTGCTTGCAACCACTGCAAAAAATGGTGCCTGAGTTCAGCTTTGCATGCTGCAGTGTCTGTTCTTCCAGGGCAAAACCTGACTCTTCCATGAGTTTCTGCTGAACCTGCACAAGGTAACAAGGCCAGCTTGCCAGAAACTCCGACAAAATCCTCACAGAGAATCCAAAATACAATTTTTATAGTGTTCAATTTCATGCTGCATTCACTGTGTTTCCGTTTCGAACATATCCATCACAACACAGGCCTTCCGCAATTTCCAAGAGCGATCTGCGGAGATTACCCACCTGAACCCAAAATTCTGAGCCGGTTGGAGTCCCGGGGGAGTGTGGTTTTGGCAGGTGGTTTCTGTGTTTCATTTGGATGTTTATTGATGTTTATTGTCAAAGTTTGCACAATGCTCCACATTTTTTCTGTCTTGTCAGCCTTGCCTGTGACCAGCATCGTCTGAAATACTGACCTAAAAACACGTGTAATATCAACCTGTCAACAAAAACTTTCGCCAAAGTTGATTCCAAAACCTTGAAAGTTGATTCCAAAAACGCATAAGTTGAAATCTCACGCTGCCATGAGTCCAAGTTGCATCCACCGGCCTGGATAATATCAGTTCTGGCCGATGAAGCGGTGCAAATTTGCAAAGCCACAGTTGATTCATCAATTCAAAATCAATTCAAAACAGTGAAATCACAGTGAAATCACAGTCAAATCACAGTCAAATTACATTCAGTTGAACAAACATGGCAATTCTTTGGCAGCATTTACAGCCAGCTGTCCTTGCTGAGGTCCAGCGGGTAAAAAGTCCCCCAGTGGTTGATCTGAGGCTGGCAATGGAGTGCGGCCTCGGAGATTGGTAGATCCTTTGAGTTGGATACCCAACCTGGCTATGACCAACATAGCCATGGAAAATTGATGGCCCATTTGCCCATAGAAATAGATGGTTTTTTTCCAAACCTCCATTTATTAGGGATTTTCCATGGCTATGTTCGTCATAACCAGATGGTATATTGTAGATGTGAAAAGATCGATGAAAATAGAGTCATATCATGTCATATCATGTCATATCATGTCATATCTGCATCCCTGGCACGGTATGCTACCGAGCTGCCAAACTTCAACAGGATGTCGTCTTCGTCAAAACCGCTTTGGGCTGCCACAACACTCTTCAGCTTCGCAGAGCTCCAGGAACGATCTGCCTCCCAAGAGATCGATGGATGAGAGCCCACATCGATGATGTCTCAGTCTGTATCCTTCTGATCTGAAAATATGAGCCATTGAAAATGGCATGAAAGTCCATTTGTGACTCATGTACACTCGTGTTTTTGTTGACGAATTTGCCTTAAATGAGACCTGGTGACCTGATCCATGTCCAATCCATTCGATATTTTACTTTGGAGCTTTAGGTGTTCAATAAAACACCATTAAACACCATTAAATCCAGCTGCTTAATGGTGCTTAATGGTGTTTTTCATCGGATCCAGCACTGGTGTCGCGGTGTTGCCCACCTTGATTGTGGAGGTGTTGCCTTTGACATCCACCACGTTCAGAGCCACTGGCTGCTCCACCACAAGGTCTGGGAGGTCACCAGGATGATAAGCATCGCTAGGACCGATGCTAATCATGTAAAAAATCTAGGCCAGGCTTCACAAAAACCTGATCCCATGGGATAGTCAATATACATCCATATACTGTATATATCTGTATACATATATATATATATATTATATATATATGATGTATATTGAATATAAATACTATATATGATATTCATAGGAAGACCCAGAGATGTTTTCCAGTCACCCTGGTCACCCTATTTTTTGTAACGCCGAAGGCCTGCTGCGGATAAGAGGTTTGCATCCAGGACTTCGGTGGTGTCTTGTAATACACGGCGACCAGCTGCAGAGTCCAAAACCTCGAGGTCTTCATGGGGTTTGTTAGGTTAATGATGGTTAATGATGGTTAATGATGGTTAATGATGGTTAATGATGGTTAATGATGGTTAATGATGGTTAATGATGGTTATCTTCCATGTCTCTCAAAGTCTACAAGCTGCATGTTCGAAAAGCTTTCAAGAACCATCCAAAAGATCTTGAAGGTTGACCATTCATGGCAAATCTGGAAAAAACAAAACACACAACAATCTGTCGATCTCAACAATCTGCTGAGACGCTATGCGAAGATCCTTTTCACTGATGCCAAGTGATTCGGACGCCAGAGCCTTGCATCGCTAAAAATGAGCTCTGCACTCGACTCAAAATATCAACCGCCAGGAAGGTGCAAGCGCTTACATCCAAAGTGACTCGAACAATACGTGGATTGGAAGAAATCCAAACCTTTCTGAGTTGGTTGGAAGTACTCCCACCTTCAACTCCTTCACAGAAACTGCTTTGGTCACAGTAGTGATTTCACCTTGACGGATGTGCCGTGGGTCTTTTTTGTCCAAGCTTTGAACAAGTTGGGTCACCAATTAGCTGAGCCAATGACCGCCCTCGGAATCCATCATGGGACAATTGAAAGATACCTGAGGCAATTCTCGCCATGAAACTTCCAAAACAAAACCTGAAAAAAAAATCGAAGTATCTCATAGTATTTCTAGATTGAAACTCAGGATGATCCCAAAGCTTTCACCACGAAGTCAAGAGCGAATATGGGTTGACATGTCTTAGGAAATCTCGGAATGAAAAGCAACCAAACAATTGACACAGTGTTCCACTTCCAGAGACTTTAAAAGCGACATTTTGCAATAGACAATTCGTTCAATTCATGGGGAAATCGACCAATCGACCAATTTTGCCGTCAGGGAAACGACCTCCTTTTTCGGTGCCGCAGGTGTCCCGGAAGGAGGCTTTGGGATAGCCTTGGGCGGCGCTCCTGGCATTGATTCGATCTTAAAAAATCATAGGAATCATAGGGATTGGACCCAAAAAAATTGGGATCTTATGGGTTTTATAGTTTTTATGGGAATTTAACCAAACTTGAGAGCAAAGGAGAACGAAATTCCATGGGTCTTAAAGTCTGAAATGCAGAAATGGGAGGCTGGATGTGAGAGACCGTGAAAATGTTTGCAAAAGGTTTGTGGCACAGAGGACCAAAAGCAAGATGAAATGCGAAGGCATTGGGAACGGCGATGGGGAGTAACTGAGTATAGTAGGGAGAAAGCGGAGAAACTATTATTGGTGATGATGACAGTGATGATAACAAGGATGGTGATGGTGGTGATGATGAGGATGTTTGGAGGAGGAGGAGGACTATGACAGCTGCATATAACAACTATGATGTACACAAATCACGCCCCCAAAATGGAAGCCGTGCAGGGCAAGGAAAAAGCCAGAAAAAAATGCGAAGATGGAATCTCATTGATGCCACCTTTAAGTGTGCGGATGGTCGGGGTAAACACAATATGGGTTACACCTACGTAAGGGTTTACCACACCAACTACACTTGCCAATATTGCTTTCAAACAACATGGAGAGATCGCACCTTGTTACCTGATTCTGGAAAAGCAAAACTAAATTACACACCAAAACAAAATGCATACTATGTGTGTCATACGTGCAACCTTAAGCTCAAGTCATGCAAATATAGTATCTATACCTACAATTTGTACCATGTGGCTCATATTATGGATGTCCCATTACTTACTAACCGGGGGGGACGAAAGCCAGCCTCCAAACAAATGCTCAGGCGGCGTTTTTTTCTTTGCGCTTTATGCTCTGTGTGTTGCATGAGAGCTGTGCACCACAGAGGTCAATTTTTCGCTGCTGGCCGTTTCACCCCAGCAACCAATCCTGTTGTTGAGACGCTTTTACACACAGACCCTTTTACACACAGACGCTTTTACACACAAACACTTTTACACACAAAAGTTTTTACACACAGACCCTTTTACACACAAACACTTTTACACACAGAAACTTTTACACACAGACCCTTTTACACACAAACATCTTTACACAGAGACGCTTTTACACACAGAAGGTTTTACACACAGACACACAGATCCTTTTACACACAAACATGTTCACACAGAGACGGTGTAACACACAGACCCTTTTACACACAGACTTTTTTACACACAAACATCTTTACAAAGAAATGCTTTTACGCACAGACCCTTTTACACAGAGACACTTTTACACACAGACACTTTTACACACAGACCCTGGTACGCACAAACATATTTAGACAGACACGCTTTTACACACAGACCCTTTTACACAAACACACGCTTTTTCACACAGACGCTTTTACACACAAACACGTTTACACACAGACGCTTTTACACACAGACCCTTTACACACAGAAGCTTTTTCACAGAGACCCTTTTACACACAAACATTTTAACACTGAAACACTTTTGTCACAACGCCTTTACACACAAACAGCTTCCCACAGCGACGCTTTTACACAGAGACCCTTTTACACACAGACCCTTTTACACGCAGACGCCTTGACACACAGACGCTTTTACACACAGACCCTTTTACACACAAACATCTTTACACAGAAATGCTTGTACACACAGACACTTTTACACACAGACCTTTTTACACACGGACCCTTTTACGCACACACACGCTTTTGCACACAGACCCTTTTACACACAGACACCTTTGCACACAAACACTTTTACACACAGACCCTTTTACACACAAACAGCTTTACACAGAAACACTTTTACACACAATCCCTTTTACACACCAATTCCTCACACAGAGACGCTTTTACACCGAGACGCTTTTACACATAGACCCTTTTACACTACACACAAACGCTTTTACACACAGACGCTTTTACACACAGACGCTTTTACACACAGACCCTTTTACACACAGAAGCTTTTACACACAGACCATTTTACACACAAATATCTTTACACAGAAACACTTTTACACACAGACGCTTTTACATACAAACATCTTCCACAGAGACGCTTTTACACACAGACCCGTTTACACACAGACCCTTTTACACACAGACCCTTTCACACACAGACGCCTTTACACACAGACACTTTTTTCACACAGACCCTTTTACACACAAACATCTTTACACAGAAATGCTTTTACACACAGACCCTTTTACACACAGACACTTTTACACACAGACCCTTTTACACACAGACCCTTTTACGCA